>Ga0206683_10002609_pt1 | contig 12122 bp, 14 predicted proteins | sample M280m12015metaG_FD_155483 | JGI IMG/M metagenome (GOLD analysis project Ga0206683, IMG submission 155483) | Ammonia-oxidizing marine archaeal communities from Monterey Bay, California, United States - M2 80m 12015 | ecosystem: Environmental > Aquatic > Marine > Intertidal zone | place: USA...
TTAACTTTTAAAATAAAAAAGATACATATTTATGTATCTTTTTTATTTATAAAATATATTTATAAATAAGAATTGTATATACAATCATATTTTATAAATTAAAAACTCATATATATGGGAAAAAATAGAAAAAACACTTTTTTAATAAAAAGGTCTAACATACCAGGTAAAGTACCTCAAGTTTCTGATTTAAATTTAGGTGAGTTAGCTTTAAATATTAACGACACAAAGTTATACACTTTAGAGAGTACTAATAATACTGTTAGGGAAATAGGGTGGGATAAACTAGACATTAATGGTGATGGTAGTAATTTAACTGGCGTAATTAATGGTTTAACTAATATAGGTAATGGTATTGATTTAGTTTCTGGTATTGATGGAGATTTATCAATATTATCAATTAGTGGTGATAGTGATAATAAAATAACAACTACAGAAGTTGACAATACTTTAATAATTGATGTTAATGAACCTAATTTAGACTTATGGGGTTTAGTAGTTAAGGGTAATACCTTAATTTCTGGTGGTGCCACATTCTTAAGTGGGTTAACATTTACAGTAAGTGAACTTAAATATATAATTTCTGATACAATATATACAGCTAACCCAAGTGTTATTACAATAAACCAAGGTAACCCAGACTTTAATAGAATCGATGTGTTAGTTGCTGATATTTACGGAAATACTGGAGTTGTTGAAGGTGTCCCTAGTTTAAACCCAGTTAAACCAGAGATTGATTTAACAACTCAAGTTGAGATTACATTTATAACAGTTAATGCTGGTGAGAATGAACCAGAAATTAATAGTTTAAAGTTATATGATGAAAATTTAGGTACACCAAGTGGTGAATGGGATTTTACAGCAAATTCAACAACAATTAACCCAGATTCAACAAATGATTCATTTAGTGGTAATAAATCTATTGAATTTACGGATACATTAACTAATGATTTTTTCGAATTAGAATCACTTAATAATTTTGATATAAGTGATAATAATGTGATAACTTTTTACATTAAGAATAAGGTTAAGTGGCCAAATAGACACTTTATGTACCTATCATTTATTGATGATAGTGACAATATTAATGGTATTAAAGTTAAGTTAGATAATAATAGGTATGGTTTTTCACATAGTGATGTGTCTAGTTGGCAAGTAATATCAATACCTTTAGGTGATTTACAGATGACATCAAATTTAATTAAGAAAGTTAGGTTCGAGGTTGACGAGGTAAATACAGCTAGTGGGTTAAACCTTTATATTGATTTAATTAGATTTCAATCTGGTGCACCAACCACAAGTCCACAAAGTATTTGGTTATCCTTTAAGGGTGATGATGGTAATGTGGCTATCGCTCAAAATAATACAGAACAATTAACATTAAGTGGTGGGTCAAATATCACAACTAATATACCAAGTAATAACGAAGTGGTATTTAACCTTGATGATGATATTTCATTAAATAGTGTTTCCGCTACAACATTATACGGTGATGGTAGTAATTTAACTGGTATTGAAGATGTTAAAGTTTCTGGATTCACATATGATGGAGTCAACACATTTAATATAGAACAAACTGACGGTTCTAATTATTCAGCAACAATATATAATTTAATTATTGAAGGTACATTTTCAGCTTCAACATATGAAAATTTACCTATAGACCCTAATTATTATGTTACTGGTGGTACTTTTTCTTCTGAAACATTAACACTTAATAGGAATGACGGTAATGATATAACGATAACTGGATTCACAAATGGTGGTGGTTCGTCAGATAACACATCTATGAAGGTGTTTAGTTGGTTTATGAATGTAACGTAAAAGATATGGGTTTAAGTAATTTAAAAGGTAATGGTGGTTATATTGGTATCGATAATCGTAACCAAGTTAATAGTAGATTAGTGGGTTCTATGTCTATAAGGAAATATTATTTAGAAAGAGTAGATGATGAATTACCAGTTTATGGTAAATCACCTAGTGGTGACGTTACTGTTTGGTATGACGCTGACTCAAATTATGTCACTTTGAATGGTAATAATGTGGAGTTACTTCAAGATAGAAGTGGTAATGGGGTGAATGTAAATGACCCAGGTTCGTCAAATAGACCAGTATATATAGAATCTGATTCTGATTTTAATGGTAAACCGTCTATTTTATTTGATACTAATGATTTTATGGAAAGTATTTACGATTCAAATTTAGATGTAACTGATGGATTAACAGTTTATGCTGTTGTTAAAATAAATTCATTCCCTAGCACATATAATATGTTGTTAACTAGAAGTAATGGGACTTCTTGGACAGAAGGTTGGGGGTTTTTATATTACGCTAATAATTGGAGATTTTGGGTTAATAATTATAATTTCACAAACACTAGGGTTGATATGGGTTCATGGAGTGATTTTAGTAATCACCATATTTTTAAATTAAGGTATGATAAAGTTAATATAAGTGGTGAGATTTTTGGTTCTAGTTCAGTTTCTGAAGTTACAACACAATATACCACTAACCCAAGTAACCCTTCAAATACTGAAGGTATTAGAATTGGAGATGGTAACTCAACTAGTTACGATTGTAACTTTAAAATAGCTGAGTTTTTGTTTTATAATAAAGCAATAAACTCTAGTGAACAGAGTCAGACAGAAGAATATTTAAAAAATAAATACAATATTAATTAATTATGAATTATATTAAAATAGGGAAATATGCGGGTAATGACCCAAACGCTGATGAATATCAGTTTAAAGAAAATCTTGATGAAAATTATGTAGATTCAACTGATGTTTATATGTGGTTTGAAGCACCTAATTTCTCAGATAAAGATTATTTGTGGTGTAGAGAACAAGCTATAATTTATATACATAACATAGGTGGTTTTGGTAATTTAACTAATGATACACACAAGCAAATTGGTGTTAAAAATTTTTGTGTAGGTGAAGAAGATAGGTTAACTATTTATACGGTTGAAGAACAAGAACTTTTTTGGTTTGATTTCGCTATGAAATCTGAAAAATGTAGGAGTGATAGGTGGGATAAAGCTAAATCATACGCTTCATTTAGATTATCAATACAAGACTCAAATGACTTAGCTGAAGAAACTATGGATTTAAATATGTTATATATTAAATATGGTATAGACTCATTCGTTAAAGATGGTAAGTGGGGTTTGACAGATTGGATTAATAGTAACGGTATTTATTCTGAAAACGGTTTTAGTACTAAATCTTATTATAGTGAAACGATAAAAAATGGGTTAGATAATATATTACAAAATGGATATTTATGAGTGTAAGAGGTAATTCTGGTAATTTTAATATAGATAAGAGGTTTGGTACGGAATTAGTTAATACTGATGGTGGTATAGGTAGAGAACAACACTATTTAGAAAGGTTAAATGATAGAGGTGTGACTCAACCAGTATCAACTGACGTAACACTTTGGCTTAAATCAGATGAAGGTATAAATTTAACTTCAAATAGGGTGTCACTTTGGGAAGACCAGTCTTTTAATTTAAATAATATAGATATGGTTCAGAATACCAGTAGTTATCGACCTAATTATAGTCTAAATGTCCCAGAATTTAATAATTACCCTAGTGTTCAATTTAACGGTTACTCATATAATATGGAGAGTAGTAACAATAGTAACTTATTAGATTGTGCTAATGGGTTTACTGTTTACGTTGTAGCTAGAATAATAAACCCAGCGTCTACTTATAGCTTTTTAATAACTAGAACAAATGGAACTTCTTGGACACAAGGTTGGGGTATTATGAAATATTCTAATAGTTGGAGGTTTTGGGTTAACAATTGGAATTCAACATCTAGTCGTGTTAATTTAACATTTAATAATACTAGTGATGTTCATATAATTAAAATGAGATATGATAAGGTTAATATTGAAGGTGAGGTTATTGGGGTAATAAACAACTCACAAACTAAAGCTTATACGAATACAGTAAGTAGTCCAGGTAATAATGAAGGTGTTATGTTAGGTTGGGGAGGTAGTTCTAGTTATTACTTACAATGTGCTATTGGTGAGGTTTTGTATTATAACAGACCAATTAATAGTGACGAACAATTAAGTATAGAAGATTATTTAAAAAATAAGTATAATATATAAATAAAAAAAAATGGAATATTTAAATAAAGGTAGTAATTTAACTAATACTAATACAAATATTATTACAGCTGGTACTAGTAATAAGTTGTTAATAAAAACAATACATGCAACTAATGTAAGTACTTCAAGTACTAATATTTATATTAGTTGGAACGATGATAGTGAGAGTCAAAGTTACTCACTAGCTTATAACATAAATTTACCAGAGGCTTCAAGTTTCCAAGCTTTGGATGGTACATTTGTATTGGATAATAATGATAGTATATCGGCATATAGTGATAATAACAATTCAGTTGATTTAACTATATCTTATGTTGAGATATCAAACACAGAAGGTTAATTATGTTAGGTAGTAAGTCTGATTTTTTTAAATCAAATGAAGAGACTTTAGTTAGTGTTAAAAATTTTATGATTGTTTTTTTAAATAAACATAAAACTAATAAGGATGTTATAAAATTCTATGAAGAAGCTTTTGATTATTTTGTTGAATACCCAGATGATTTTGATGGTACAACTATATTGAAGGATATTAAGGTAATACCAAACTTAGATATATTTGCTATGATACATGATTATATGTACATTAAATTTAATGTGTCGGTAAATCTTAAGTATAAATTCATTTGCGATAAAATATTTTCTTTAGAGATAGAGAGATGTGGTTTACCTTGGGAAATTAGTTGGGTTAGATTTGGTTTATTAACTTTATCAACTATAGTATTTACTCCATTTAAATATTTAACTGGGGTTAGGATGGATGATAAACAAAAAATAGAATTAAGTGAAATAATTAAATCATTTAATTATTCGTCACCATAAATATCTTTAGGTTTTTTACATTTATCTTTAATTATCTTTTCAACAAATGCAAACATTTTTAAACCATTTTCTTCACAATATTTTTTTAATATTTTATGAGTATTTGGGGTTATTTTTAGGTTTTTAGTACGTTTCATAATCTTTTTATTAATAAGTATGACATAAGTATGAAAAAAATCATACTTATTATGGTGTATTACATACACCATAATAACTTTTGGTTTATTCTCTCATATTTATTAATAAAACATTATAAAATAATAATAAAACTAAAAAAGTAAATAATGGCAGATAAAGTATTTGTATCTCCTGGTGTTTATACATCTGAAAGAGACTTATCATTCGTTACACGTCAAGTAGGTGTGACAACATTAGGTGTTGTTGGTGAAACAACACAAGGTCCAGCATTCCAACCAATTTTTGTTAGCAACTACGATGAATTTAAATCATTTTTTGGTGGTTTAAATGCTACAAAATTTAAAAATACTGGTGTACCTAAATATGAATTACCATATGTCGCTAAGTCATATTTATCACAATCTAACCAATTATTCGTTACTAGAGTTTTAGGTTTATCTGGATATGATTCTGGTTTTTCTTGGGGTATAACACTTGAGGGTGCTTTAGATTCAGAATCAGTTGTTGAAACTGGTAATTATCCAGATAATACATCATTAATAACATTTACAGCTTCTACAGCTGGTACTATAACTAATTTAGTTTCAAGTGAACCAATAATACAAACACTTTGGGATAATGGTTTACTTGTGGATGAGTTATCTTTTTTACCTACATCAACTATAGGTGCTACTGCAGATATTGGCCCAATATACGATAAGGTAGGTTCAACATATGTTGGAGCTTCATTTGATTTATATGTTGATTCAATAGGTCAAGATGGTTTAGGTAACACTACTGGTAACACTACGGGTTCAACTATAGAATATAGTGGTACACCGTATAGTGATGTTGAAAATAAAATTGTAGCATTACTTAGAAGTAGAGGTTCTTATGATTCTAATGAAATACTTAACTTTGAAATTTCAGACACTAATAACTTATATTTTGACACAAATGTAAATGATGCGTCTAGTGACCCTAAAGGTAATTTCTCATTAAAAGGTATCTCTGATGTTTATGGTTCATTCGACTATTCATTATCATTCAACCCATCAAATAAAAATTACATAACAAGAGTTTTAGGTAAAAAAGTTCAAGATGGTAAAACTTCAGTTTTTGTTGAAGAGATATTTGAAAATATGTTACAAGATTATATAGCTGAAAATAAAGTTAGAGGTATTAATATTAACACTTTAACGCCTTACTTAAAAAACTTTTCAGATTATAAGCAAGAATATAAACCAGCAGTTACACCTTGGATAGTATCTGAATTAAGAGGTAGTAATTTAATTAAATTATTTAGACTTTGGACTATTTCTGATGGTAATTCAGCTAATAAACAATTTAAAATATCTATCACTAATATTAATTTAAATACTAAAGAATTTGATGTTCAAATTAGAGCTTATGGTGATACTGATGCTAAACCAGTTATACTTGAAGCTTTTAGTAAGTGTTCAATGGACCCGAGTTCTATTAATTATATTTGTAAAAAAATAGGTACTTTGGGTGGTGAATTTGTATCCAAATCTAAATATGTGTTACTTGAAATTGATGAAGAATCTAACTCTTTTGATGCATTCCCTTCTGGGTTTTTAGGTTTCCCAGTTAGAGATTACCAAGTTAATTCTAATAATGTATTAACACCAAGTATTGAATACAAAAACACTTATGGTACTTTTGAAAATAAAAGAAAATTTTATTTAGGGCTTAGTAATACTAAAGGTATTGACCAAGACTTTTTTGATTATAAAGGACAACCAAGTGACCCTAATTTATTTGAATATGATGGAACTACTAAAGGTTTTCATATGGATATTGACGCTAATGGTGCTACAATAAATGACGTACCTACTGATTTAGTTGTAGGTAATGCTGAATTTAGAAGTGAAAGTGGTGTTCAAGGTACTGATTATGAAAAAATATATTCACGTAAATTCACATTCGCACCGTATGGTGGTTTTGATGGTTGGGATGAATATAGAGAAAGTAGAACTAATACTGATAGTTACATAATAAATGGTAGGAAAGGTACTGAAGGTAACTAATGTGATGTTTTTACTAACATAGCTTTAAATAATGGTGATTTAGGTATAAATTCAGATTATTATGCTTATTTAGAAGCAATACAAACTTTAAGTAACCCAGAGTCTATAAATATTAATGTATTAGCTACACCTGGTATCGATACTTTTAATAACACTAATTTAGTTGAAGAAACTATTGAGATGGTTGAGTTACAGAGAGCCGATTCTGTTTATATAACAACAACACCAGATACTGATGCTAGTGGTGATATTTTAACTGCTGAAGATGTTGTTAATCAATTAGATAGTCAATATGATAGTAACTATACTGCAACTTATTGGCCTTGGATTCAAGTAAATGATGCAGAAAATAATGTATTCATATATTTACCACCAACTAGAGATGTAGTTAGGAATATAGCTTTAACAGATAATATTTCATTCCCTTGGTTTGCTGTGGCTGGTGTACAAAGAGGTGATGTTGATGCGATAAAAGCTAGAAAAACTTTAACACAAGAAGAAAGAGATACACTTTATGAGGGTAGAATTAACCCTATCGCTACTTTCGCAACTGAAGGTATAAAAATTTGGGGTAATAAAACTCTTCAAGTTAGAGAATCAGCTCTTGATAGACTTAGTGTTAGAAGATTATTATTACAAGCTAGAAAATTAATATCTGCTGTATCAATAAGATTATTATTCGAACAAAATGATGATATTGTTAGAAATCAATTCTTGTCATTAGTTAACCCTATCTTAGATAACATAAGAAGTGAGAGAGGTTTAACAGACTTTAGAGTAGTTTTAGATAATAGTCCAGAATCAATAGATAGAAATGAATTATGTGGTAGAATTTTTATTAAACCTACAAGAGCTTTAGAGTTTATATGTGTTGAGTTTAATATTATGAATACTGGTGCTAGTTTCGATGACATATAAATAAAATAAAATATGGGGAGATTTTATATTTCCTCATATTTATTAATAAATAATAAAAACAAAATTTAAAAACATACAATTATGGCTGATTTATTAATGAAAATGCCCGTACCTTATGAACCAAAGAAAAAGAATAGATGGTTATTGAGGTTTCCAGCAGATTTAGGTATACAAGAATGGTGGTTATCATCAGCTTCAAGACCAAGTATAACACAAAGTGATGTAGAAATACCTTTTTTAAACACATCTACTTGGGTTTTAGGTAGATTCACATGGGAATCAATTTCAGTGGTTTTTAGAGACCCTATTGGTCCTTCAGCCGCACAAGCAATTATGGAATGGGTTCGTTTAGGTTCTGAATCTGTAACTGGTAGACAAGGTTATGCGGCTGGTTATAAGAAAGATGTTGAGTTAGAAATGTTAGACCCGACTGGTGTAGTTATTGAAAAATGGGTACTTCAAGGTACTATGTTAACTACTGTTAGTTTTGGTGATTTATCTATGGATGATGACTCAATCGCTGACATTACAGCAGATTTGCGTTTTGACAGAGCAATACTTTTATTCTAAAAAAATAAATAATTTATATACAAAAAGGTTCCCAAAATGGGAACCTTTTTATTTTAACTCGTAAAATTGATTAATATCTAAACATATATGTTCACAATCATCTAGTTTGGTATTATGACTATTGTGAAAGTGACCATAAAAATGGTGTTTTATATTATTTTTATCCTCTAATAAAAGAAGTAAGTCACTTAACTTTTCACGTTCATTAATTAAATCATGTGGTAGATTAGGGTCATTAGGTACGAACTGTTTAACAATCCAAGGAAAATTACCATCCAAATTAATTGGTGGTAAAAAAGATGGTGTTGTATGAGTTATTAAAATATCAATACCACTTATTTCATTTATTTTATCCTTATCTAAAACAAAAACCTCATCTTCCCACCACGTAATTTTATGTGGGTTTAGTTTTCTGTATTCACGGTCAATACTAATACCACCACCAACACCTAATATTTTTTTACCTTCAATTTCTAATACAGTATAATCTTCATGTAATTTTAAATTAGAAAACATAACTTTACCTTTAAAATAATCTGGGTTATCATGATTACCACGAAAAACATGTAAATTTATATCCCTTCCTTTTAAAAAATCGTTAAATTTTTTTAGTTGTAACCCTTCATTTTTTTCACTAGTGAAACCAACACCAAAATCACCAACATGGAACATATTAGTGTTGGTTATGTTTTTTTGTTTAATTTGGTACATAATAAATTTATGATTACCATGTGTGTCACCTATAAAAATCATCTTTTTTTTAACAAATATAGTAAAAAATACCCTATAATACAAAAAAACTTTACTTTATATATTTATTTAGTATATTAGAAACAAATAAAAATATAAAATATGAGTGATAATAAACCAGATGTTTTTGGTAGTTACCAAGAATTTAATAAGGAAGTTTCAAATTCTGAAAGGACTGCAGCTGAAGAAATGGCTAAAAGAACTGAAGAACAAATAAGGTTAAGAAACGAAAAATTAAAAGAAAACGAAAATTTAGCTAAAAAAAATGATGAAAATAGAGCTAAACAGTATGTAGAAAAACCTAATACTTATAGTAATACATCACAAAATGAAGGTGTTGAACCTAAAATACCAATGAGTTTTAAAGAAACAATTAGTTTACCTCAAATGAATCAAGCTTTTGATGTTATACCTTTACCTTCTGCTGGTAAATTATATCCAACAAAAAAGAAAAATATTAAAGTTGCTTTTTTAACTACGGCTGATGAAAATATATTAACATCACCTAATTTAGTTGAGAGTGGTGAGTTTTTAGAAATACTTTTAAATAGGAAAATATTAGAACCAGAATTAAGGTATAAAGATTTACATACTGGTGATAGAGACGCAATTATGTTATGGCTTAGAGCTACTGGTTACGGTACAGAATACCCTATAAGTGTATTAGATAATAATGGTGAGGTATTTAGTACTGATTTTGATTTAAGTACTTTAAAAACTATAGAATTAGGTGCTGAACCAGATTTTGAAGGTTTATTTTATTTTAAAATGCCATTAAGTGGTGATGAAATAAAATTTAAATTTTTAACTACTGGTGATGTAGCTGAAATTAGTGCATGGGTTGAAAGGGATAAAGAGAACGGTTTAATAGTTAATAATGAATCTACATATATTTTACTTAAACAAATTGTTGAAGTTAACGGTAATAGAGATTCTAGATTTATATTAAATTATGTTAATAATATTAGAATTTTAGATTCTAAAAAATTAAAAGAATATTCAGATAGTATTGAAAGTGGTATTGACTTAAATGTTGATATTAAGACTCCAGGGGGTGGGTCTATAAATACGTTTCTTCCCATTAACGCCAACTTTTTTTGGCCTAACGCCAGAGTATAAAAAACATTTACTAGAAGAAATATACGCATCCACTAAACATTTAGGTTTTAGTTACCAAGATACTTTAAGTATGCCTACATTTGAAAGAAGAAGTTATTTAATGTTATTAATTAATGAGAATAACAAAAAAAATGAAATGTTGGAAGAACAAAGAGAAGAAATGAAGAATTCTTCATCTAAAGGTACTAGAAGTAAAAGAGTTAGTGGTGACACACTTAAAGCAAAATTAAAAAGTGGAGAAATACCTAACATGTAGTTAGGTATTTTTTTTATTATAAGATATTTATATAATAAATTAACAAGAGTATGAGTATAAAAAAGATAATAATCAGTGAAACACAATATAATAAACTTAAATCTTTATTATTAGAGAATAAAGTTAGCAGTATTGTGAAAAATAACAAATATACGAATGGGAAACCTTTTGAGGTTGATGATTTTTTATTAATAACTTTTAATAATGGTAAAAAATATACATTTATTATCGATGGTTTTTTATCTGATGGTTTTAGATTAAAAGATGAGAATAGTGGTAGAGTAATTATTTTAAATTCTACTAGTTTTAAAGGTGATGGTAGTGTTGAACTTTATGAATTAGGTAAAGGTGGTAAACATGTTAGTAAAATAACTTTAAAGTTAGTTGAAACTTTAACTTTTTTTAATGAAACAAAAGAAAACACAAAATCTTTTAAACTTGACGATATTAATTTTGAGGAAGAAGATGATAATGAAGATAATGAGGAAAATGATAAACATACAGAAAAAGATGGTTTAAATGAACTTAAATCAGAATTAAGTAGACCTAATGTTGGTTTTATATATAAGTTATTATCAAGTGATAAGTCTTTTATCACTTTTAAGGTTGTAGAAAAGGTATTAAATGATATTGTAATTAATATTATTGAAGTCTCTAACTATGGTGAATTGGGTAAGTTTAGTAGTCTTGAAAATGAACAAGTTAGATATGGTGGTGTTAATGATATTAAAGTTAATGAACAAGAGAATACTTTAGAAATAAAAATTAATTATGAAAAAGAAGGTTCAACTGACAATCAATTAATCAACGGTATCGTTAATGTATCAAAAAGTGAAGTAGATGAAAAAATAAGTGAATTATCGGATACTGAAATTATGGATTTAATATTATCTAAAGGTAACCTTGAGGATGCTTTTATTAAGAAAAAATCTTTATGGGCTAGTATGATGGGTAAGGAAAGAAAAGGTATTGATAGAGCTAGGAAAATATTAGATAGAGTTTTTGGTCGTACTAGTAATATTAATAATAATAATGCCGAAAAGTTAAGAAAAATTTTTAAACAAGAACAAACACTCAAATTTACAATGATAGGTGAAGATATATATATTGAAGATAAATATAAATTAATTAGTGATGTTACACACACTGGTAAAGTTGAACTTAAAAATGATGATGGGGTTAATGTTAAATTAGAAACACCAATTGGTCACGAACCAAAAAAACCAGACATGATAATTTACAATATTAAAGATGAATCTGAAAGTCTTTATAGGGCTGAATTTATAGTAGATGAAAAAGGTGGTGCTAAAAATATTAAGAGAACTATAAAAGTTACTAAAAAATTAGGATAATGAGTAATAACAATAAACAAATAGAAGAATATTTAAGAAAAGCTA
>Ga0206683_10002610_pt1 | contig 12119 bp, 6 predicted proteins | sample M280m12015metaG_FD_155483 | JGI IMG/M metagenome (GOLD analysis project Ga0206683, IMG submission 155483) | Ammonia-oxidizing marine archaeal communities from Monterey Bay, California, United States - M2 80m 12015 | ecosystem: Environmental > Aquatic > Marine > Intertidal zone | place: USA...
CATATCTAAACGGATCTAAGTAATGATTAAATCCTTCAGGATCTAATCCTTGTTCTTTCAATCTTTCTCTAAGTAAATTAACATCATGTACTCTTTGACCACCAGAAGTCATCTCAACTTCATTAAACATAAAATCAAAACCTCGGCTATATTTCGGGTCGTCATCTGGCTGAATATAGAAAGGTTTGAGTGCTAATGGCCATTTTGTTATGAAATAGAATCCATTCATTTGCTTAGCAATTTCTCTTGTTGCTTCCATAGATAAATCTTCACCCCACTCAGCTTTCCCGTTTGACATTTCCACAGCTTCATCATAAGTTATCCTTGGTAATGGTAATTGTAGTTCAATAGGCTTCATTCCTAGCACTTCTAAGGCTTCTATCTCCTTTGCGACAGCTCTTGATGCACTATCTACTAATCTTTCCATTACGCCCATTACAACGTCATCATCTGCAAAAGACATTTCGATATCTATTGATATAAATTCATTCAAATGTCTAGGTGTGTTATGTTCTTCAGCTCTAAAGGCAGGTCCTATTTCGTAGACTCTTTCTAATCCTCCACTCATTAACATTTGTTTGTAAAGTTGAGGGGATTGCGCAAGATATGCAGTCTTATCGAAGTATTTCATCTCAAACAGAGAGGTTCCACCTTCAGTCGCTGAGGCTATAATCTTTGGAGTTTGAACTTCTAGAAAATTTTCTTTTCTAAGATGCTTATGAACTGCACCTGATACGGCAGCTCTAATTTGAAAATTAGCAGCAATTGATTTCTTTCTAAGATCAAGATATCTAGCATTTAATCTAGTTTCGATTTCACTATCTATCTTGTCGATTACTCCTAATGGTAGTGGAGTTTCAGCTTCATTCAATATTTCTAGATTGTCTGGCAACATTTCAACACCACCTGGAGCTTCTTTGTTTTCCTTGATAATTCCTCTAACTAAAATAATAGACTCACGATTAATACTAGTCCATTTCTTGAAATCGGCCGCATCTAATTTCTTTTTCAATAATGTCAACTGGATAACTCCAGTAATATCTCTTAATTGAAGAAATGCGATACCTCCTAGGTTCCGTGTATCTTGTAACCAACCACATAAGGTCTGTTCGGACCCGAAGTCCGTATTTTCAATTTCTCCACATTTTCGAGTGTATAACATAGTTTAACTAATAGGATATCTTAGTATCGCAGCAAGCCCTCCAAAAGCTTTCTGTAAAGAAACACCGTCTTCACTTTCAATAGAGATAACTGAAACTTCCGCTTTACTATTTTCTGCCAATTCTGCTAAACGAGCGACTGTGCCCTCTTCTACACCCTTCATCTTTTCTAAACCTTCTGAAATTAATAGCATATGTACCGCACCCATATTAAGCGCAATTTCGACTTGTTTCATACCGTAAGTAGCTAATTTCCCAGTTGGAGAAAGTACTTCCTTCATAAATCCCTCCATAATCTTTTTCTCTTTAACTAATTGCATTTCCGATAATCTTCCAGATCCTCTAGCAACTAATTCTCTTAACCCTGTTTCATCAGTATAACCGGTATCAAAAGTATCAATAACAATTTTCTGGAGCTCATGATTCAAATATTCTCTGCGAATAAAATAATCCTTTGTTGCTCCAGGCCCTCCTACGATAATACCCTCCACATTGTTACTCAGAAAACATTCTGTAGCTGAGTATGCGACTTTCTTATACCATTCATGAGCAGCTTCCTCAATTAACCTTTCAAAACGCTGTTTTGACTGGCCACCCTTACCATGTTTTGAAGGAACCTGTGAATACATGTGTTTCAGTGTATTGATACTGGCACCTCTCAGAATTCCAAGAGCTGCTTCGGAACGATCAATCACAATCAAACCAAATTGTGTTTTTACTTCACCAAGTCCTTCCAAAGGCTCGAGAAAGAATCCAGAATCACACCTGTAAAGAAAAGTAGGAATGGGTTCAGGAGGCACTACAACTTCTTGAACCATAGTTGTTTGATTGCCACCTTTTGATACGTGACCAACGAAGAAAACAACCCCGTTTTCTGGAGGATTCTTGTATAATTTTAATCGAGACATTATTGATTCAATGGCTGCGCTAACATTCTTTCTAGTTGATTTGGATTTAATATTCGCTGATTGTGAAGCTTCATTTCTTAGATATGATTGAACGTCATATATTTTACGTTCAGGAGGGATGTAAAGACTAACAAGTTCGGTTGCGTGACCTTTATAGTTTTTAAGTCTCTCAAGGGATTGCTTGAACTCATATTTCTGTAGAGATTCTGAACTCACGATTTATAGTAGTAGAGCACCTTTTTAGTCATTGGCCTCTAGACTATATGTTAAACGAATCAGATAGAAAAAATCCTGTTCGGGATAATTATAAGAGCCATCACCTTCACCATATTCCCAATTAAAAACTAAAAAATAGTAATCTGAATGGAGTTTAAGAGAATCTATATCCTTTAACATAATATCATTTTCAGAATTGATATTTAGAGAGAGAAGTTCTATATTACTAACTCCGTAATCTTCTCCTTTTACAAAGTTATTATAATTTTGATAATTCAAAACTAAGATATCCACTTTAGTGTCTTCATTAAAGGCTTTATCAAAACGGTCTTTCTGAATAGATCCAAACAAATCTTTTGCTAAGTATAAAGAAAGATCTATTTCACCATCAATGAAACCAATCTCACAAGCAAAAAAATCAAGTCGCTCAAAAGAAATTGCGTTGCCGTTCGAACTGCTTTCTGTCGATCCTTCAATACAAAAATCTAAAACATAGTTTTGGTTATATGAGTTATCCATATCTGGAATTGTTACAACTAAAATTATTATTGCAACTGTAATTGATTGGAAAAGTTTTACACTTTCGGTAGTATCTGACATTATTGTTTATCCTCCAGTTCAATATCATTAGAATCTGTTTTTTTGCCACTGAATATGGCCTTAATCAAGGACTGTCTATCATTTTTTAATAATGATAGTATCGCAATTACAACTGCAATTTTAAGAAAATCTATAGATAAATCAAACCCGACTTTAGAAAATTGCCTTAATAATGGAAAAGAAATAAAATTAAATTCTAAAATCCATAATGTTATAAAATTAGCAACAACAAATTTCAAGCTATTATTTAATAATACTAATGAAAAATACCCTTTACCTGTTTCCTTATTATTTTTGTTAAATGTGGGAACTGCAATCCAAATCATGTAAGGTAATATAAAAATTAAAAAAATATTCACAATTCTTTGGAATCCGGTTAATTTTATCCAAGGTAACCAAAAGCGTCCTTCAATCACTCCCAATAATCCGGTCAAAAGGAGAAGATTAATAAAAAATATTCCAATTGGAATAATTCTTTTAGTCCAACCATCAAGTGAAAGTTGGAGGGTTATACCTTTAACAATAGACATTATTCCTACATATATCATACATGCTGCAAAGAACGTTGTAAAAGTATATTCAAAAATATATATTACAATACTTCCAACAGTTATGAATGCTAAACCAAAGATTGTAAACGCTAGAGCCCACTGTTCTTTTGTTTTTTGAATTAATACTTCAGGTTCTTCTTCGATTTTCTCCTCAATTATCTCTTCATCTAGGTTCTTATTTTCATTATCAGTACGATCATTATATGATGTTTCTTCAGTAGCCACCCCTTCTTTCAAATAATGTTCAGTATTATCATTTAATTCTGAAGGATCTGGTCTGGCAAATATTATAGTTAATGTAACTAATAAAATCGCACCTAATATCAACCAAAAATAAACTTCTAAAAGGTAATTTACACCATCTAGAAGTACGAGCATTATTTACTTAGAACAGAGATAGATTTAAGGATGTTATTAACATTCGAAATCAATTTAGCGCTAGGCAGCCAACCCTATTTCTTAGGAGGTGATCCATCCGCAGGTTCCCCTACGGATACCTTGTTACGACTTAACCCTCCTCGCTGAACCCAGATTCGAGCGTGTCATAAGACAAACCCTCGTCCAGACCCAACTAAGGTGGTTTGACGGGCGGTGTGTGCAAGGAGCAGGGGCATATTCACCGCGGGATGTTGACCCGCGATTACTACGTATTCCAGCTTCATGAGGGCGAATTGCAGCCCTCAATCCGAATTACGACCAGGTTTCGGGGTTACCTTCACCTTTCGGTGTCGAAGCCCATTGTCCTGGCCTTTGTAGCGCGCGTGTAGCCCGGGAGATTCGGGGCATACTGACCTACCGTTGCCCCCTCCTTCCTCCACTTTAACAGTGGCGGTACCACCATAGTGCTCCCCTTCCGGAGAAGAGAATAGCAAATGGTGACGGAGGTCTCGTTCGTTATCTGACTTAACAGAACGCCTTACGGTACGAACTGACGGCGGCCATGCACCACCTCTCGGAAAATCAGGCAAAGTCATCAGCTTGGCCTTCATGTAACCGTCGCCCCCGGTGAGTTTTCCGGCGTTGAATCCAATTAAACCGCACGCTCCACACGTTGCAGTGCTCCCCCGCCAATTCCTTTAAGTTTCAGTCTTGCGACCGTACTCCCCAGGCGGCTGACTAAATACCTTCGCGCCAGCACTGGACACCCTCGTAGGATCTCCAACACCAAGTCAGCAGCGTTTACGCCCTGGACTACCGGGGTATCTAATCCCGTTTGCGCCCCAGGGTTTCGTTCCTCACCGTCAAAGCCGTTATGATCAGACGCCTTCGCCACTGGTGGTCCCTGTAGGATTACAACATTTCACCGCTCCCCTACAAGTACCTCTGATCTCTCCCGGTCTCAAGTCTGGTAGTGTCCCCGGAATCCGCACAGTTAAGCTGTACGATTTACCCAAGAATTTACCAAACCGGCTACGAACGCTTTAGGCCCAATAATAGTGGCTACCACTCGAGGTGCCGGTGTTACCGCGGCGGCTGGCACCGGTCTTGCCCACCTCTTACTCTTTCAGCTATTTAGGCTGAAAAACAGTCTATGCAATGCATAGACACTTGGAGTTCCCTCGTCACGGTTTCCCGCATTGCGAAGTTTTCGCGCCTGCTGCGCCCCGTAGGGCCTGGTTTCGTGTCTCAGAAACCATCTCCGGGCAAGTGCTCTCACACCCCGTACCCGTCGTTGGCTAGTCAGGTCATGACCCTGACTACAACCTGATAGGCCGCAGACTCATCCTCAGGCGCCGGAGCTTTGAACACAGAAGCATTCCAGCTATCTGTGTCTATGAGGTATTAGCCCCAGTTTCCCGGGTTTATTCCTCACCTGAGGGCAGATTATCCACGTGTTACTGAGCATTATGCCAGGGATACAAGTATCCCTTAGACTCGCATGGCTTAATCGAACTCCAATAGCAGTAGCCTTCGGCAGGATCAACCGAAGTTTTTTTCCTTTCGAATACACACTATGAGTTTATAAAATTACTAGAAATTGTCGGATTGACTGCACTAGTTTCGCTTAGATTTCGAATGTCGGATGATAGCCCAAACTGGGTTGTTATCATCTCCATAACATGTACGCAATAACGGAATGAGTCCATCATAAATCAGGAATTCGCCGAAGTTATTGCATCCGTTTACACGGATACCTGGTGACAGTAAGTACTGTTCAGGAAGTGCATCACTTAAAATGGTCTATTTAAGAAAAACGGCCTTTCTTCGATAATACCTATACCTTTACTTGGAATTGTGAGCCTGGTTGCATTCCTGCAGGAATATTGACTGCTATTACTCTTCCATCTGGTGCTTTAATTTGAATTTGCTGACCTGGTTGAGCGCCTGCTGGAACTGTTACAGTAAGAACCGATGGGGCTGGAGCTGCGGCTGGAGGTTGAGGAGGTGCTTCCGGAGGTGGAGCTACAGGTTGAGGAGGTGCTTCCGGAGGTGGAGCTACAGGTTGTGGAGGTGCAGCAGCTGGTGGTGGAGCTACAGGCTGAGGTGGTGCGGCAGCTGGTGGAATTTCAGGCGGCAGAGATTGTTCAGGCATTCCAAATGCATCCAATTCTTCACCACCACTCTGTGATCTTCTATACATAAAATAAACTCCTCCAAATCCAGCCACAAGTACTACTAAAACTCCACCAAAAATAATAATATTTCCATTTTCTGATGAAGTCTCAACTGGTTTAACATTGGCTGTTCCCTCAACACTTATTGTTAAAATCTTAGGTTCAATATTTACGGTGCCACCTGGTGGATAAATTGAGTTTGAGTCAATTTGAGCTTTGAGATTTAAATCACCATCGTATTGTGCTGGAACTGAATATTCATATGTAACCTTAATTGACTCATAACCAGATACCATAAAATCAACCTCACCTAAAACTGTATTTCCTTGTTTAATCTGTATTTTACCTAAAGCTTCAGCTTCACCATCATTTGATATTTCTATTGTTAAAACTACAGCTTGTCCTTCTTTAATATTTTCATCATTTGTAGTGAATTGAGATAAAGCTAGCCTTGGAGGCTGTGAAACTATAACTTTAGTATCTGTATTGGTAAATATTAATTCTTCTGAATCCCAAATTTGCTCATCATTATTTACGGCAAAAATATCCTTTATTTCAAGTTCTAATGCCCAAACACCTGCCAAAACCTCATTATCATCTAAATTGAATTCTACTTTTGGATATTCACCATTAATCAATAATATAGTTTCAGATTCTCCAGTAAATCCTATATTTGCACCATAATTTGGAGTAGGTACTAATCTTTTCCCAGATTTAGTCAAACTGATATCCACAGATGCAGTTACATCAAAAGTCCCTTCATTTTTAAGGTATATTTTAGCATAAGCTACTGATCCATCACTAAAAGAGTTAATTATATTTCCATCAGGACTGTCCAACCATTCTACCTTTTCAACAGTGAAAAAAGGTAACTTTTGTATATTTATATTTATTTCTTCACCATCTCCATCACCGTTTACAATTTCATCAGTGTCTGTGTCAACTACTTTTAGAAAGAATAGGTCCACATTTTTATTTGCAGTCCATGTTTGAGTGAATTCTCTTGTAACTCCAGGATCTATCCGTGTACTTGGTGATTGATAAATTAAATTGTCTTCATCTTCTTCGCTCTCATAAAGATAAATAATAAGAGTTCCATACTTATCTCCTTCATTTACAATTTCTAATGTCCAGTCAACATCTGTATTTTCAACTGGTATTTGGTCAAATTCAAAAGAAGAAATAATTAATGGGCTTGCATCTTGAATATTAATTGTTTGCGAAAGCGTATCTTCACTTCCTTGTGAACTATCTGCTGGAACTGAATTAACTATCGATACTGTTACTTCCTGATTTCCTGCCGGAAGATCATACCAAGTAATGCTAACGCTCTTTGTTTCACCACTATCAATTCCATTGACAGAACTGCTTCCAATTTCCTGATCAGAATCATACCAGAAAGTTAAATCTGCAGAGGCTTCTCCCTGACCTGAGTTCTTAACATATGCTGTAATTACTATACTAGAACCCTCTTTGGGGCTACTATCACTGAATTCCATTTGGGTAATCTCTAAATCAGCCTCGGCAGTAATAATCTCTAAATTACTTAAAATAATCTTACCATTCGTACTACTTGATACTGAAAATTTAGTTGTTACTGTCTCTTCATTTGATCCTGGATTGACTAATGCATTTAGTCTTTCATTCAGATTATTTGACTGAACTGTGTGTTCTAAATTATATTCTATTTTTAAGTTACTTAGACCTACTCTTCCGTCGCTATCACTAGTCACGGTAAATATTAAAGTAGCCATTTCAACGCCATATTCATCCACATATGTTTCTTCATTATCTATAGCATATGAGAGTCCATCTTCTAAAGCCGTCTTGAACGATTTTAGCGCCCCATTTTCACCATTAGGTCCCCATATAATCGGTGAGTTATCTGAATTGAACTCTCCACCCCATTCCCAATCCTTTCCTCCACCATCTAAATTTATAGTTGGATTCGTTGGATAGCCTTCATCAGCTGTTGTTCGTAATATGATGTCATAATCAATGTTATCTTCAGAGAATAAATCAGCATCATCATAATATGCAAAATAAGTTTTTTCATCAATAGCCATATCCATTTTAGCATAATTCACAGTATGCCCTTCATTGATTGGAAATGTATCCGACCAAGTCTCACCATAGTCTTGGCTTAGGAGAAAACGGTGTTCATATTGACTTCCATCATATTCTTGATATGAAACATAAACCAAATTGTCTTTACTTACGACTGCAGGTAAAGTATACCCATTACTAAATTGTGAATCACTATCGACAATAAGGACTGGATCATTCCAAGTGTCACCAGCATCTTCAGAATAAATAGCAACTACATCAAAATCATAAGTAGCATCACCATCATAATCTCCATCATCCTGCCACACAATATAAATATTATTTTCATAAATAGCGATATCTGGGAACCAACAAAAATCACCGCTTCCCTCTCCATCTCTCAAGGTCACTCTTTCCCATGAAACTCCTAAATCTTCAGTATAAGCATACTCCACAGTATAGTCCGAATCTGAACTCCCATCTTTAGCATAAGCGTGCCAAGTGACATGGAACCTATCATTATCATATGCTACTTCAGGAATATAATTTGTCCCATCATCATTAGTTACTGTAGAAAAATCGCCCCATGTGTCTCCATTATCTTCAGAGATTCTACTCATTATATTATAGGTAAAAATTCCTGAACTAGAAACACTTTGCCACGCTACATATACATCATTTCCATCAGCAACTATAGCTGGAGCATATGAATTTGTATTTTCGTCTGAAGAGCTAATTACTACTGGATCGGTCCATGTTGTACCTGAGTTTGATGAACTAGAAAATTTTATCTCGTATTTGCCTTCATCAAAACTATAATCTGACCATAACACATAGACATAGTTCCCATATGAAGCAATTGCTGGAGCGTAATATGAGTAATAATAAGAAGAATAATCAAAAGTTTCATAACTTCTTCCATCATTCACTCCATTAGAGATTACTACTGCGTCACTCCAACTATCTCCATCATCTGAAGATCTTCGGAAAAAAATATCTCCATCATCATTCATTGCATCATTCCCATTAGTGTCTCCATCAGGATCTGCATCTCCTGAATCTACATATATTGCATAAATATTATCTCCAGAATATGACAGTGCAACAGCTGAAGAATCACCTTCATAATACTGATCAGAACCCACTTCTTTGGGATTAGACCAACTACTTCCATCATTAGTACTTTTTGAAGAATATATATCTGGATCCGATGACGTACCATCGCCATCATACAAATCTATCCATGTTACTAACAAACCGTCACTATCTACGCTAATAGTGGAATAGACTCTTTGGCTTTCATCATCAAAACCATCGACTTCAACACCGCTAGTCCATGTAGTTCCAGAATTGGCTGATCTAGCTACCATTACATCATAATAATCAGAACTATCCTGTCTTGTCCAAGTAATATAATAATTACCTGACCCATCGTTTTCAGAATGTAGATTAAGATCTACAGTTATATCGTCAGTCCCTGTTACTGTAATCTCAGTATTAAATGCCGAACCAGAATTGGAAGAGCTTCTTGCCTTTACAGAATAACTTCCAGACTCATCTCCTCTCTCAGTCCATGACACAACTACATTATCACTTGCATCTGAAGAAACATCAACATAACCTGCATTACCTGAACTACTCATTTGATTTGGAGTTCCAAATGTACTTCCGCCATCATCAGATGATGCGAAAAGAGGAACTGCACTTGAACCTGTAGCTCCAATCCAAGTAACAAAAATATCTTCACCATCAACATCTAACTTAGGATACATATTAGTATTAGTGATACTAGAATCAGACACCTCAGTCTCTGAAGACCAAGTTTCTCCATTATCTTGAGATTCTGAATAAAATACACGATAATCCGATTCTTCACCATCAGAGGTATATGAACTCCAAACTAAATGGAAATCTCCATTATCACTTGCCACAAAATCATAATAATAGATATAATAATCATAATCAAAATCGTCAATAGTACTCCATGTGTTACCTCCATCAGTCGAATAAGTAGATTGCAGTGTTCCAGAATATAACCATCCCGCTAATAGAAAATCACTATTTCCTACTATCAAAGAATCATCATAACTGTAAAGTGAATCTTGAGGCGTTAATCGAACAGGATCACTATCCCAACTACTACTGCCACCAGAATTAAAAAGAATACTATAATATGTGTCTTTGTCTTCTAAATCGCCATTATCAGCCCATACTACATACCTATCATTACCATCTTTTAGTACACTTGGTGAAAGACTATGTGAACCTTCATTAGTATTTTCAGAGACTAATTTATAATCACCTAAATCTCCAGTCCCCTTTGTCATACCCTCAAGTGTAACTTCAGCGTCAGTTATAGTAGCGTTAACTGGTATATACATTTCTACTGTAGTCTCACCACCGCTTTCATCTTCGAATATAGCAGCACTGGAAGAAGTTCCATTAGAAAAAGTATTTTGTAATCCGAATGAACCATATCCTTCACCACTATATTTCCATGTATTTCCACTGACTGTGATAGACACATCATCAGGATAACTTCCATCTTGATCAGCACCGCCTGAGACAACATAGGATGCACTTAATACTTCAGCATTTGGGAATTCGATTTCAGTATCGTCATTAACTACATCTTTTTCTAAATATAACACTACACTATCACTTTTATTCCCATCAACAGTATATTGTGTTGTTGTTTCTGCTAAAACTACGCTATTGAGAACCAATAGGAGGGCTAACGTTATCGAAGATATCCGCATTTTCATAATTTACCTTTCTATACATATCCAATTATCCATTTAATAGTTTCACTAGTAATAAATAGGTTAATTCATTATAATAAACAATGACGTTACAATTTCACATGGATTCTCTTGATGGGACTTATATTAAGGAATTTGAAGCTGAAGTTACAGCTGTATTTCCAGGAATAGTTGAATTGAATCAGACTGCATTTTACCATTTGGGTGGCGGTCAACCTGCAGATACAGGTAAATTGGTTTGGAATGAGGGCAGTGGCAAAGTATTCGATGTTCGGAAGAAGAATAGAATACGGCATATGATTAAAGGGGATTTGCCAGACATAGGAGATACAGTCAAAGGAAGTCTTGATTGGGATCGTAGATATTCACACATGCGCATGCATACCTCGCAGCATCTTGTTTCCGCAGTTGTTAGTGAACGTTATGGTTCTGACACTGTAGGAAATCAGATTGGTTTTGATAGATCAAGAATAGATTTTAAACCACTAAAGTTAGGAAATACTGAATTAAATATGCTTCAAGATGAAGTTAATCAAGTTATATCAAAAGATTTGAAAATAAGTATTAGTGAATCTGAGAGATCGGATCTAGAAAATAATCCTGAAATAAGATCTAGTATGTCGAGTGGCTTATGGAAGATGCTACCTTCTAGTATTACAAAGTTGAGAGTCGTTAAAATTGGAAATATAGATGTTTGTCCATGTGCAGGGACACATGTTAGAAGTCTTTCAGAAATAGGTGATATAGCATTCTTAAAAAAAGATAATAAAGGTTCTGAAAAGATTAGATTAACCTATAAACTAAATGATTGAATTATATCTTTCCGTCAAATACTCTTTTGGTTGTTGTATTCAATTTATCCTTGACATAATAACTAAATTCTAAATCAATATTTATTTGGCCTGGGATTTTTTTCTTAAAATTTAACTCAATTTGAACCTCAGTGTATGATTTTATTTCACCAACATGGAACTTATTTTCTGTAAATGAGTAGAGAATATCTGGTTTCATTCCTGTCAAAATCAAATATTGATCATTAAAAATAGGTTTTACAGTTCCCAGATTTAAATCATTGGTAGAGTAATTACTGAAATTAAGATTTAAGGATAAAGCACTTGCAGTTAGAGTCTCTTGGGAAGTAATACTAACTTGTATATCTGCAATATAATTATCAACCATTTCTCTATTAGTGGTGCCTGTTTCCCCCATTAATGGACTTAAAATAGCATCTATAGGTTCATTGTTTGAAGTATCTCCATCCCAGTTTTTTAAGTGTGGGAATTGAATTGATATTGTTCGAATGATATTTGCTAATTTTCCT
>Ga0206683_10002611_pt1 | contig 12107 bp, 9 predicted proteins | sample M280m12015metaG_FD_155483 | JGI IMG/M metagenome (GOLD analysis project Ga0206683, IMG submission 155483) | Ammonia-oxidizing marine archaeal communities from Monterey Bay, California, United States - M2 80m 12015 | ecosystem: Environmental > Aquatic > Marine > Intertidal zone | place: USA...
TTTTCTTTTTTCTAAATTCAGAATTGATAAGATCTCTGTCTTCTTTCAAGAAACGCAAAGTGCGCGATTCTATGCCTTTAAGGTGAGGGTGTTCAGTTAATTTTACAAAGAGATCAAGCAACAATGATGGGTTCTTTCTAAATCCATTAGATTCCTTCAATCCTATAAGGCCATTTTTTTGATAAAAGTTACTATCAATAACTTTCTTTCTACTGAACTTAGTTTTATAAAGATTCTCTTTAAAAGACTGAATAACTGTCGAGTTAATTTCTGATATGGTCAAGGCAGATCTGTAATACCTGTGCATCAGTTTTTCCGCTGCAGAATTCGGGTTCTCTATTGTAGGAAAGAGTTTCTTAGCTATTGCAATCTGATATTCAAATAATAGCCTGTCTTCCTCCCTGTTGGCTTCTAAGTGAAGTAGATATCTTATGATCCATAGCCAGTATTTAGCTTTCTTAAGTTCATTTCTTTCAAAAGGAGTAATAATATTTGATAGATTAAGATCTCCTCTTTGTGTGTTTCGAGAGTAATTTCTTAACAACCAATCAATAGTATGAATATCTCTTAAGCCACCCGGAGATGATTTTACATCTGGTTCAAGGTTGTATTCGGTGTCGTGAAATTTAGTGTGACGTTGTATTTGTTCATCATATTTAGCTTCAAAAAATTTATTTTTAGGCCATAGGCTTTTTGCCTCTAAAACTTTAAGGAGCTCATGCTCCATATCCACATCACCAGATATTAATCTTGACTCAAGCATGTTGGTCATTGTTTTGATGTCCGCTCTGGCTTGAATTTTTGAATCTTTTAAAGTTCTAACGCTATGGCCAACGTCAAATCCAATATCCCATAAGTGGCTAATGAATTCAGTGACCATTGACTGATTGTTCTTGGAAAGGGTCTTCTTACTAAGAATCAATAAATCAACATCCGAGAAAGGGTGCAGTTCAGATCTACCGTAACCTCCAACTGAAAACAAGGCTATATCTTTAGTCTCTTCTAAACCCAGATGCATCCATATTTGTTTTATGAGTGAATCAGAAAGATTTGATCTCATTTCTAGAAAATTAGAAATACCTTTAACCTGACGGCCCCTATCTCCTGTGAACCAATTATTAAATTGCTCTTGTATCTTTAGATTATTTTCTTTATTTACTTTAGAGAAGAGTTCATTCATTAAAAATTAAGATTCTTAGAATCTTTCTTCTTTTCTTATCGTCAGCACTTCACATCCGGTTTTAGTAACAGCAAGCGTATGTTCCCATTGCGCTGAATTTCTTCCGTCTTGAGTCTCCACGGTCCATCCATCAGAGAGAGTTTTGGTGTATTTTGTTCCTAAATTTATCATTGGTTCTATGGTAAAGCACATTCCTTCTTTTATCTCCAGGCCGGTACCCGGCTGACCATAATGCAATATTTGAGGCTCATCATGATAGATCTTGCCTATTCCATGACCACAATATTCTTCTACTACAGAGTAATGATTGCTTTCGGCATGAGTCTGAATAGCATTGCCGATGTCTCCTAAAAAGGCGCCCGGCTTAACTACTTCTATTGCCTTGTAAAGACACTCTTGGGTGACCCTAACCAACCTTTCATTGTGAGGTTTTGATTTCCCCACTGTAAACATCTTTGACGTGTCTCCATGCCAGCCATCTTTTAAGACTGTCACATCAATGTTAATGATGTCATCATTTTTAAGAATCTTATTTTTGTTAGGAATTCCATGACAGATGACCTGATTTACACTTGAGCAGACAGTCTTTTCATAACCTTTATAGCCAACGTTAGCTGGAATGGCATTTTGAGTGTTGACAATATAATCATGACACCTTTGGTCCAATTCTTCAGTGGAAATTCCAGGGACCACGAAAGGGGTAATCATCTCTAAAACTTCAGCAGCAAGCTGTCCTGCAATGCGCATTCCATTAATTTCTTCTTTTGTTTTTATCATTTTGTAAATTAATCTTACTAATATCAGTTTTTTAAATGGACATCATTCCATTGTTTTATTATAGTGCGGTTTTAATGCCAAATGGCTTTAAAAAACATAAATGCGAATTTCAGATTTTCTTCTGGTTCGCTTTTTTTTCATCAATTTTAAACCCTCTCCCTTCTTATGAAATCTAAATCTAAGGCGATTATAGCCTTGGCTGATGGCACTATATTCAGCGGTACGAGTATTGGAGCAGAAGGAAAAACCAAAGGTGAGATTGTTTTTAATACTGCCATGACGGGTTATGAAGAAATCCTAACAGACCCTTCTTATAAGAGCCAAATAGTTACTTTGACTTACCCTCACATAGGAAATACGGGAATAAATACTGAAGACTTAGAATCAGATGATGTTTGGTGTTCAGGGCTCGTAATTCGCGATTACCCCTTCAAATCCAGCAACTGGAGAAAAGAAGAAGATTTAACAGAGTTTTTAATTTCAAGAAATACAGTCGCTATAGCTGATGTAGATACTAGAAAATTGACAAGATTAATAAGAAAAAAAGGAGCTCAATCCGCCTCTATAATTTCACTTCCAGACATTGATGAAGACGAAGCAATTGAGTTTGCTAATAGTTTTGGAGGACTGGATGGGCAAGATCTTGCAGCAGAAGTTAGTACAGAGAAGAAATACAACTGGTCTGAGGGAAGTTGGCTCAGCACCCAAGTAAAGAAAAAACACAAAGTTGTAGCGCTTGATTTTGGAGTGAAAAAGAACATTCTCCGGCTTCTGGTGGATCAAGGTTGTGAAGTGGAAGTTGTCCCCGCTAAAACAGATCATAAGGAGATTCTTTCTTTAAATCCAGATGGATTGTTTCTTTCAAATGGACCAGGCGATCCTGAGCCTTGTGGCTATGCTATAGATACCATCCGAGAAATTGCAGAGACAAGACTTCCAATCTTTGGTATTTGTTTGGGGCATCAATTATTGTCTTTAGCTTTTGGAGCAAAAACTAAAAAGATGAAATTTGGTCATCACGGAGCAAACCATCCCGTTCAAGATTTATCTACCAATAAAGTGTATGTGACAAGTCAAAATCATGGCTTTACAGTCGATGAGGACAGTCTTCCAAATTCACTCGGAGTTACTCACAGATCTTTGTTTGATGGAACCATACAGGGAATTGAACACGAAAGTTTTAAGGCCTTTAGTTTTCAGGGCCACCCTGAGGCAAGCCCCGGTCCTCATGATTTAATCTATCTTTTTAAGAAATTTATAAAAAATATGGAAAGCAGAGATGCCTAAGAGAACTGATATAGAGTCCATATTGATAATAGGAGCTGGTCCTATAGTTATTGGTCAGGCTTGTGAATTTGATTATTCAGGAGCACAAGCTTGTAAGGCTCTCAAAGAAGACGGCTACAGAGTTATTTTAATTAATTCTAATCCAGCCACTATTATGACTGACCCTTCCATGGCTGATTCTACTTATATTGAGCCCATTCATTGGGAAACAATTGAAAAAATAATAAAGAAAGAAAAACCTGATGCCTTACTTCCTACTATGGGTGGACAGACGGCTTTAAACGCAGCTTTAGATTTAGACAGCAGAGGTATTTTAGAAGAACATAATGTCCAAATGATCGGAGCGTCCAAAGAGGCTATAGATAAAGCAGAAGATAGAGACCTCTTTGCAAAAGCCATGCGAAGAATAGGTTTGAATGTACCTCAGGCTGAATTGGCACATGATGTTGATCAAGCCCATGAGATTCTTGGCAGGATTGGATTCCCTTGTGTATTACGACCAAATTTTACAATGGGAGGATCGGGCGGAGGTATTGCATATAACAAAGAAGAGTTTCTTGAAATATGTCTTAGAGGTTTTGATTTATCTCCTACTTCAGAAGTATTTATAGATAAGTATTTGGGTGGATGGAAAGAGTATGAAATGGAGGTTGTGCGTGACAAAAATGATAACTGCATTATCGTTTGCAGTATTGAAAATCTAGACCCAATGGGAATTCATACTGGGGATTCAATTACTGTTGCCCCCGCTCAAACTCTAACTGATAAGGAATATCAACGAATGAGAAATGCTTCAATTGATATCCTCAGAGAAGTGGGGGTAGAGACAGGAGGCTCTAACGTTCAGTTCACTGTAAATCCAGAAGATGGCGAGATGTTGGTCATTGAAATGAATCCCAGAGTTTCAAGATCATCTGCTTTGGCTTCAAAAGCTACGGGATTTCCCATCGCAAAAGTAGCTGCAAAACTAGCTGTTGGTTATACCCTTGATGAGCTTAAGAATGACATAACCGGTGGAATAATACCGGCATCCTTTGAACCTTCAATTGACTATGTTGTGACAAAAATACCAAGATTTAATTTTGAGAAATTTCCACAAGCTGAACCCATATTATCTACTCAAATGAAATCCGTTGGTGAAGTAATGGCCATTGGTAGAACTTTTCAAGAATCATTGCAGAAAGCCATTAGAGGTCTTGAAACTGGAAGGGATGGATTAAATGAAATCTACAATCATGATGAGGGAGATTTAGAATTTCTCAAACAAGAAGTAGCTAAAGCTAGCCCTGATAGATTGTGGTATTTAGCGGATGCTCTAAGAGCAGGACTGAATGAAGAGGATGTTTTTAATTTAAGCAAAGTAGATCCCTGGTTCATCTATCAGATATCAGACTTAGTTAAAGAAGAACAAGAAGTTTTAAAAATGGCGTTAAGCGACTTGGATCAAGAAAAAATGTTGTCGTTAAAGAAAAAAGGTTTTTCTGACTCAAGGTTAGCTACTTTATTGCAAGTTGATGAACTTGACGTCCGCAATAAGAGAAAAGAGCTAAATGTTTCGCCAGTATTTAAAAGAGTAGATACGTGTGCAGCTGAATTTGAATCTTCAACAGCCTATATGTATTCAACTTATGAAGACGAATGCGAATCTTTGCCGAGTAGTAATAAAAAAATAATGGTTTTAGGGGGTGGTCCAAATAGGATAGGCCAAGGCATTGAATTTGATTATTGCTGCGTGCATGCATCGATCTCCATGAGGGAAGAGGGGTACGAAACCATAATGGTTAACTGTAATCCAGAAACAGTCTCAACAGATTATGATGTTTCAGATCGTTTGTACTTTGAACCCATTACTGCAGAGGATGTTTTGGCAATTACCGAACTTGAAAAACCTGATGGAGTGATAGTTCAGTACGGCGGACAAACCCCTCTAAAATTAGCTGAAGAGCTTGAGAGGAATGGAGTGCCTATTTTAGGAACTTCTCCAGATTCAATTGATCTTGCAGAAGACAGGGGTAGATTTCAGGACTTTGTTAATAGATTGAAATTAAAACAACCACCCAATGGCTTGGCTACCAATTTAAATGAAGCAATGGAAGTTTCAGAAAAAGTTGGATTCCCTCTGGTTGTTAGGCCTTCTTACGTTCTTGGTGGGCGAGCTATGGAAATAGTCTATAAGAAAAGTGACCTAGAAAATTATTTAATTGACGCAGTCCAAGCTAGCGAGAAGAGCCCAGTTTTATTGGATGGATTCTTAAATCAAGCTACAGAGTTAGATATCGAAGCTGTTTGTGATGGCAAGAATGTAGTTATAGGAGGCATACTCCAGCACATCGAGCAGGCAGGAATACACTCAGGAGATTCAGCTTGCTCCTTGCCACCTTACAGTTTAGATAAAGATATTATTGAGCAAGTTAGCGATCTAGTTAAGAACATAGCTTTAGAGATTAAAGCTATAGGGTTGATCAATGTGCAGGTGGCAATACTAAACAATGAGATATTTATATTGGAAGTTAATCCTCGTGCCTCTAGAACTATACCTTTTGTTTCAAAATGCATTGGAAAATCCATGGCTAAGATAGGAGCCAGGTGCATGGCCGGAATCAGTTTAGAAGAACAGGGATTTCTTGAGCCAATAATTCCAGATTACTTTTCAGTTAAAGAAGCTGTTCTTCCTTTTGCAAGATTTCTAGGAGTAGACCCTATTTTAGGCCCTGAAATGAAATCAACAGGAGAAGTTATGGGAGTGGGGCAAAGTTTCTCTGAAGCTTACGCCAAAGCACAATTAGGTGCTGGGGAAAGGATTCCTCAAGAAGGCTCAGTATTTTTAAGCGTCAGGGATTCTGACAGAAACGTTCTAAGTTCGTTAGCTAAAGAATTTCATGAACTTGGTTTTAAATTAATTGCCACTAAAGGAACTGCAAGAGTTATAAAGAATGAAGGCATTCCTGTAGAAATAGTTAAAAAAGTTGCTGAAGGCCGACCCCACATCGTCGATCTAATGAAAAATAAAGAAGTTAATTTAATAGTCAACACCACAGAAGGCAGACAATCTATTTTAGATTCAGCCTCAATAAGAAGAACGGCCCTAGAAGAAAAAATTTATTGCACAACTACCATTGAAGGTGGAAAAGCAGTCTGTTCCGTTGTAAGAAATAAAGATTCTTGGGGGGTTGAGCGACTACAGGATCTTCATGGTAGACTAGAAAAATAATATTATGCACCCAATGACATTGGAGGGTGAAACCCTTTTAAAAGAAGAGCTTCAAAGATTAAAATTTGAAGACAGGCCATCTGTTATAGACGCGATAGCTACTGCTAGAGAATTTGGAGACTTAAAAGAAAATGCAGAATATCATGCGGCTAAAGAGCAACAATCTCTTATCGAAGCCAGAATTAAAGATATTGAAATTAAGCTTTCTAATGCGCAAGTCATAGATTTAAGTCAGATAGTGCCGTCTGACAAAGTAATTTTTGGCACAACAGTATTGATTGAAGATCTTTCTGATTCTAGCCGGATAACGTATAAGATAGTTGGCGAAGACGAAGCAAACATTAAAGAGGGAAAAATCTCAGTGATTTCTCCAGTTGCAAAGAGTTTAGTTGGTAAATTCGAAGGGGACACAGTCAAAGTTGAAACTCCGAGTGGCATCAAAGAATATGAAATTATCAATGTCAAATACATTTAAGAGTTGGGTAAGAAATCTAAATCAAACTATCGTGACGGAGATTCTTTCTCAAGAAGGGCTAAATTAGAAGGTTACAGATCCAGATCGGCTTTAAAACTCAAAGAATTACAAAAAAAAGATCACCTCATAAAAAAAGGAATGTCAGTATTAGATCTAGGATCTTTCCCGGGGGGGTGGTCTCAAGTTAGTAAAGAGTTTGTTGGTAAAACAGGAAAAGTCGTCGGAGTAGATTTACAGGAAATGAAGGCAATTGAAGGAACTTCATTTATTCATAAATCAATTATTGATCTGGAAACTAAAGATTTTGAGGGTATTTTACCTTTTGATATTGTTTTATCCGATATGGCCCCCAATATAAGTGGTATACAGGATAGAGATAATGCGCAAATGATAGATCTTTTAGATAAGGTTGAACATTCAATTGAAAATTTCCTAAAAACTGGTGGCTCAACTATAATCAAGGTTTTTCAAGGTGATAGTTTGGATCATGCCAAGATGTTCATTAAAGATCATTTTTTGGAAGTTAAGATAAGGAAGCCCAATTCCTCTAGACCAAACTCTAATGAAACGTATATATTAGGTATAAATTTAAAATAAAATGAGCGAAATAATAAAAAATTTACTTATGTGGTTATTCATTGCAATAACTATGTTTTCTGTTTTTAGCAATTTTTCAAATGAGCCATCTACCACAGAATTAAGCTATTCGGAATTCATCTCGCAGGTGGAGAGTGATCAAGTCCTGAGCGTAGAGTTCATGAGTGATAACTACACTTTGAAAGGAAAAACAGTTAACGGTGAGAACTTCACAACAGTCAGACCACCTTTCTTGCAAGACGACTTAAGCGAGACGCTCTCTGAGCATCGTGTTGCAGTTACAGGAAAAAAACCCGAAGAACAATCAATATTAAAACAATTATTAATTGCTAGCTTCCCTATATTAATAATTTTAGCTGTTTTCATATTTTTTATGAGACAAATGCAGGGCGGTATGGGGGGAAAGTCCGGTCCAATGAGTTTTGGTAAAAGCAAAGCCAAGATGCTAGAAGGAGGTAAAGTAAAAACAACTTTTTCAGACGTTGCTGGCGTAGAAGAAGCAAAGGAAGAAGTTCAAGAAGTTGTAGATTTTTTAAGAGACCCTAGTAAATTTCAGAAGCTCGGAGGGAAGATACCTACAGGAATACTTATGACAGGATCTCCTGGAACAGGAAAAACTCTCTTGGCTAAAGCGATTGCTGGAGAAGCTGAAGTACCTTTCTTTACAATATCAGGATCTGATTTTGTAGAAATGTTTGTTGGTGTGGGAGCTTCTAGAGTCAGAGATTTATTTGAACAAGCAAAAAAACAGGCTCCTTGTATTGTATTTATTGATGAAATAGATGCCGTTGGAAGACATAGGGGCGCAGGGATGGGCGGCGGTCACGACGAACGAGAGCAAACTTTAAATCAACTACTAGTCGAAATGGATGGTTTTGAAGACAACCAAGGAATCATCATTGTTGCGGCAACAAATAGACCTGATGTACTAGACCCGGCATTGCTTAGACCTGGCAGGTTTGATAGGCAGGTGGTTGTTCCTTTACCAGATATTAGAGGAAGAGAGCAGATTTTAAAGGTTCATATGAAAAAAGTTCCTATTGCTGATGATGTAGAAGCATCCTTCATTGCAAGAGGAACACCTGGTTTTTCTGGAGCAGACTTGGCTAACTTAGTTAATGAAGCTGCTCTTGTTGCTGCTAGAACAGCAAAAAATCTTGTAGGCATGGAGCAACTAGAATACGCAAAAGATAAAGTGATGATGGGTGCTGAAAGAAAATCCATGATCATGTCCGAATCAGAAAAATTAAAGACTGCTTATCATGAAGCTGGACATGCAATTGTAGGAAGGTCGTTGGAAGAACATGACCCTGTTTATAAAGTCACTATTATTCCTCGTGGCAGAGCTCTAGGTGTGACAATGTTCTTACCAGAAGAAGATAAATACAGTTATAGCTATCAAAGTATCCTAGACAGGATTTGTGGTTTATACGGAGGTCGTATTGCTGAAGAACTTATCTATGGTCAGAAAGGTATAACTACAGGTGCGTCTAACGATATTGAAAGAGCAACTGAACTGGCAACCAATATGGTTACAAAGTGGGGTTTGTCATCAAAACTTGGACCTATTAAATTCGGAGACGAAACTGATGAACCTTTTTTAGGTAGATCAGCAGGTACAGCTAAGCAAAGTATATCTGATGAAACTGCTGCAATTATTGACAATGAAGTTAAAGATATACTTGGAGACTGTTATAAAACAGCTACTACTATACTTTCTGATAATCTAAAACAGTTGCACTCTATGGCCAAAGCTCTTGTTGATTATGAGACACTGGATAAAAATCAAATAGAAGATATTATGGCCGGAGGCGAACCAAGAGCACCCGCTTCTTATGAAGATTCTCCAGAAACGAAAAAGAAGCAAGACCCAGAAGTTGGTGATGCAGCAGAACAAAGTTAGTTTCAGACTGCTTATTTTCGGCCTTTTTTATGTCTCTTAAGATTCAAAAAAAAAGAGTGACAAATACTCTTAGTCAAGACAGGAAGTTTGGAACGGATGGAATAAGAGGGCCAGTAGATACAACTATGAACCCTTTATTTGTTACAAAATTGGGCTGGGCTGCTGGAAGTGTTTTAAAGGAAGAAGGTATTTCCAGAGTGTTAATTGGAAAAGATACTCGTATATCTGGTTATATGCTTGAATCCGCTCTTCAGGCTGGCTTTATATCAGCAGGCATGGATGTGACTCTTTTAGGACCGCTTCCCACACCCGCAGTAGCTTATCTTGCAAAAAAGTACAATCAAGCCGGTGTAGTGATAAGTGCTTCACATAACCTCTTTGAAGATAATGGCATTAAGTTCTTTACGAAAGATGGTCATAAGTTTTCTTTTGACTTAGAACAAAGAATTGAATTAAAAATTACTCAACGTATCTCAACTGTAAAGTCTATTAAATTAGGAAAAGCAAACCGATTAAACGATGCTCAGCAACAGTATGTAGAATTTTGTAAATCTTCTACTCCTAGTCTAGACCTGTCAAATGTCTCCATTCTTCTTGATTGTGCTAACGGAGCCACCTATTCAGTTGCACCAAAAGTCTTTAGAGATCTTGGAGCAAATGTTACAACAATTGGAGCTAATCCTGATGGAATAAATATAAATCAGAATTGTGGCTCAACTAGCCCAGATTTTCTGTCAGGGGAGATGGCCAAAGGAACCTATGATATAGGCATAGCATTTGATGGCGACGGCGATAGAATCTTGATTGTAGGTAAATCTGGAAAAGTATTAGATGGTGACGATTTATTGTACCTATTAACTTCTGCGAGCAGTCGTAAAAGTGAAGATTTCCGAGAAAAGGGTGTCGTTGGAACTTTAATGACAAATAAAGCTTTAGAAAATCACTTTAAAGATTCAAATATCAATTTTATTCGCACCGATGTAGGTGATAAACACGTACTTGAAGAATTATTGAGCAAAAGATGGTCTATAGGCGGTGAACCCTCTGGTCATATTATCTGTTTAGATTCATCTTCTACTGGAGATGCTGTAATAGCAGCACTAAAAATTTTAGAACATTCGAAAGATCAATCATTTGACGTTGAAAAAATACTACATCAGTTTGAAAGATTTCCTCAAACTTTAATCAATATAAAAGTAGAGGATGTTAATGAAGTGATTATGAATAATTCTTTCCGAACCGCATTAAAAGAAACCGAAGCTTCGCTTGGTGATTTAGGAAGGGTATTAATTAGACCTTCAGGTACTGAGCCTTTAATAAGAATAATGGTGGAGAGTAAAAATGCAGACCTTGCAGATGAATCTGCTCGCTTCTTGGCTGACCTGGCATCTTCAATTTAGAAATGAATAATTTTAAGATTATTGCTAATTGGAAAATGAATGGTTCTAAAGAAGAGGTAAAAAGCTGGATAAATTTTTTTAAAGATAATGTTGAACATAAAAATCATTCCGATTGTTTTTTTTGTCCTCCTGCCTGTTATCTTAATAATGCCAATGAGATCATTTCTTCTTATAATCTAAAGCTTAATTTAGGTTCCCAAGATCTAGATCCAGACTCAGATAATCCATCTACTGGAGGTATCAACGGAAAAATGTTGAAAGACCTTGGATGTGATTATGTTTTAATTGGGCATTCCGAACGCAGAAGTCTCTTTAGTGAAGATGAAGAAGTTTTATTAAAGAAGCTCACTTCAGCTGTGAAACATGAACTTAAGGTCATTTATTGTGTGGGCGAAACAAAAGAACAAAAAGAAAGAGGACTGGCAACTGAAGCTATCAAGATTCAATTAAAAATCCTTAAAGGACTCCCTGTTGATCTTATTTCCGTAGCGTATGAACCTGTTTGGTCAATTGGACAAGGTATTACTCCTTCTTTAGATTCCATAGATGAAATGCACCAAATCATCAAAGATGAGTTAAAATCTATTCTTAACACAGAAGAGAATATAGCAATTTCTTATGGTGGAAGCGTATCAGTTGATAATGCGGCATCAATTTCGTTATTAAATTCTGTTGATGGACTTTTGATAGGAGGCGCTTCTCTTAATCCAGAATCTTTTTCTAAAGTGGTAAATAACATAACAATACAAGACTAATTTTATGGAAAACTTATTAATATTCTTCTACATACTTATTTCAGTAGTTCTTATACTCATGATACTTCTTCAGCAAGGCAAAGGTTCCGATTTAGGCAGTGCTTTTGGTTCTGGGTCTAGTAATACTATGTTTGGTCCAAGCACCGCAGCTAATCCTCTTACCAAGATCACAGCATTTCTATCAGCTGCTTTTTTAATATTAAGCTTGACTATTACTTGGCAAGCTAGAGATGTTAACCAAGAAGTAATTTTACAAGAACAACAAGAAGATGTAGTAGAAGAAGGCATCTTGCCCGACCCTGCAACTAAAAAATAAAGCCGAAGTGGTGGAATTGGTAGACACGCTACCTTGAGGGGGTAGTGAGCTTTGCTCGTGGAGGTTCGAATCCTCTCTTCGGCACCAACTTTATATCCTTGACCCTTTGACCTCATAAATCTATACTTCGCCCCCTTTGATGCGGGGTGGAGCAGTCTGGTAGCTCGTCGGGCTCATAACCCGAAGGTCGTAGGTTCAAATCCTGC
>Ga0206683_10002615_pt1 | contig 12097 bp, 9 predicted proteins | sample M280m12015metaG_FD_155483 | JGI IMG/M metagenome (GOLD analysis project Ga0206683, IMG submission 155483) | Ammonia-oxidizing marine archaeal communities from Monterey Bay, California, United States - M2 80m 12015 | ecosystem: Environmental > Aquatic > Marine > Intertidal zone | place: USA...
GGAGTTAATTCTGTCACACCATCTGAGTCATACACAAAAAATTCATCCCAATTATTTTCTACTTCTCCAGAATCAATAACTAGGTTCAATGGCCCGCCATCATTACTAATAAAGGAATATGAATTGTCTAAACCTGTGTCGTAGCAGAATGTAGTAGTAACTGGTCCTGCATTACAGTCAACCGTTGTATTTGTATCTACTTGGGTTGTAAAGCTATAAGAGGTACAGCTATCAGTGGCTGGTCCAGAACTATTATAAGGCAATAAAGTAACATAGTAAGTTGTACTGTAACTAAGACCACTTAAACTATATGAATTAACATTCCCTACATCTAAAGCATCCATAATATCATTTCCGCCACTAGAGGTGCCTAATGAAAAGTAATATCCATCGGGAAATCCACTAGCTGAATTCCAATTTACTGTAGGATTAATTCCGACACTTGTTTCCCCATTAGCAGGAGATGTTACTACTGCATCACAATTTGGCACTGATCCCCCACTTGAAATTAAACTAACATTATTAATGCAAAATCCCCAATCCCATCCATCATTATCATCATAAGAAAAACGATACTTAAAATTTGATAATTGATTAGCACTAAAGCTGCTAATACCAAATCCAGTTTCAAAAAGGACTAGTGTTCCACCGCACCAATTTGAAAGATCATTTGCTGTTTCAACCAAATCTAATAGAGTAATCCAACTAGATGCATCTGCATCCCAATAATCTAATAAAAGATCTGCATTAATATCATTATGATTATAACTACCGCTAATTACTATTTGATTTTCACCACCATTATATGCAGCAGTTAAATCAATAACAGGAGATTCTGAGGTTATATCATCGTCGGATGTGCTACCAGCTTCATCATCATCAAAGCTAAACGAACTATCAATAGCAGGATCAGCTAATAACCCTGCAGCATTGTAATTTCCTGATGTGGTCCAATCTGAATTTGGCCAATTTGCAGGCTCATTAATTATTTGAGCGACAGAAAATTGAGTGAAAGCTAATAATAAAATAAGCAGTGGAATTTTTTTCATAGTTATTAACAGAATATGTCCGAGGCTAACAAAATATAATCGAATGATTAAACAAGCAGCATTGAATCAGTTAGTTTTAATAAAACTAGTATATATTTTAGTAAAAGCCAAATACATATCTGAGTAATCTAATAGTTTAAATATATCCATCCGGTTTTTTGTAAATTATTATCATAAATCATATGATAAAAATATGTTCCAACTGGCAGTTTTTTTCCTTCTTTTGATTGTCCTGCCCAATCATTATTATAATTATTTGTATTGTACACTACTTTTCCATACCTATTATATATATACAAAGTATTAACATTATAGCCATTGAGAATAAATGTGTCATTATATCCATCTCCATTTGGTGATATACCTTCAGGAATTTGACAAACCGTTAAATCAAAACTAGTTATACTATAACAGTCATAAGCCTGATTGCTTTCTACTCTAGCATAAATAGTTTGTGGATTAGTTGAGTTTTCAATAATTGGATCTAAAGGATTATTTGAATTTAAAGCATCTTCTTCAGAAAAATAATAGGAGATATCAAATAATTCAGAATCCTGTCCATTCAATATAACATCATCTTGATCAGAAAGATTAAAGACTTCAATTCCATCTTCACTTTGATCTGTACATACTATAATTTCTCCTGGTGATAATGCCTCTGGCGTTGGCCCAGAAATAACTAAATCAAAACTAGTAGTTGCAAAACAACCAGAACTTGAGCCTACTGCATCTACATGTTCAACTCTGGCATAAATAGTTTGAGGGTTTGAAGTGTTATTGTAGGGTGATGAAAGAGAATTAATATTATTTTGGGCATCACTTATGCTTAGGAAATATGTAACAACAAATTCAGAGCTATCTTGATCACCTAGGATATCATTTGCAACTATGTTAAGATCAAAATCTTCAACTCCATCATTACTCGAATCATCGCATGTTATTAGGTCTTCAATTTGATTTGCAGTAGCTTCATTATAAAAATTAATTGTAACAGAATCTTCTGCAGTTGCACTGCACTGTTGATCATATACAATAACAGTATAATTTGCTGTATCAGTCACTTGTATAGTAGGCTCATTAGCATCTGAAATTATTACTCCATCTTGATACCATTCATAATAATCTGCAAAAGGAGAATTTGCATTTAATTCATAATTAGGATATCCACATAAGTCCTGATCTCCTCCTAAATCTACTTCAATACTTGCAATTGTTGAGCCTGCTCCAGTCTCTCCAGCATTTGTTTGTTCAATTTGGATTATTCCTGAATTATTAGAATAGTTTGTTACAAGCAGCACATATATTTCACCACTTACCGCATTTTCAATTGTTAGATTTTCTACGCTGTATATTGAATAGCTACAATCTACAATATTTCCATAAGGATAAAAATTAGGATTGGAAGTATTATTAGGACAATTGAAAGGATCCGGACATCCTTGGTCTAAGACTCCAGCCTCACAAAAATCTTCATCAGAATCAAATGGACCCCATAACACAAAATCTACATCTAGTCCAGCACCAATAGCATTTCCATTATCATCAAATTGTGTGTTTTGAACAATTTGTATATCTATAGTACCAGATTCACCGATTTGAAGAATATTCCATGATGGATTTGGAGTTGTATATAAACATGCAATTTGACCTATACTTGGAAAATCAAAAATATTAGAACCGTATAAAGCACCTCCTTCACCACAAAAGTTAGATGCATTTTCACATGCTGTATTATCAGGAGCATCTTTAACACATAACTCAAAATCTACATTTTCATTATTTGTGCCATTTGAAAAAACTCTAACATAATATGTAACCCCAGGGGTAAGATCTGGAGTTATACTTGAAGTATCATTACTGCAATAAAGCTCGGTTAATGTATTACAGTCTACACCTCCAGTGCCAATATATAATGCATGTCCTAAACTAGTTGTTGACCCTGATATGTCTACAATTGAAATTAATTGTACCTCACTTAAAGCAACAAAATCAAACCACACATCATCATCGGCACTAACCAAACATGAACTAGCATTTCCTGAAGGCGAAGCGCCAGATAATGTGCCAGAAGTAGTTAGTAAACATGACTGGTCTGTATTTACTACTGCCTCGATAGATCCACTACAATTATCATTTGCAGGCGGACAGGAAAATAATTGTATAGCATCACTATTAATTATACAGTTTACATCTTGATCATTTGAAATGGTTATTACTATACCGGTTAAGAATGGATAAGGTCCCATTTGTACAACTCCAGTTTGTGTAGCTTGTCCTGTTGCTGTTCCATAATTGTCTGATATTGTTAAGGATCCTGCATCTCCCATGCTTGTTATATTTACATCAATTAAGAATTGATCTCCATTGGCACAATCATCAATAACTGTATATTCAGCTGCAGGGTTAGTACATGTAGCACAAGCTACAGTATAGTCAATCCCTCCAGAGTATGTTGAGGATGATTGACAGCTAATGGAGCCATCGGTTTGTACACCAAAATAAATTGTATCTCCACTTGATTGGAATGTTAATCCTGTTAGATTACCACCATTATCTCCTTGAAAAAGGATACTTCCGTTAGAATCCGTAACTATTATTATATCCCATCCTGCTTCTATTAATCCAGAATCTATTGTTAGATTTAATGGAGACCCATCAGAACTTACATATTCAAATTCAGTGGTATCGTTATTTCCATAGCAATATGAAGATGATATTGGACCTGCTGAGCAGTCTACGGATGTGATTGCACAAAATTCTTGAGTGATTGAATTACTGTTTGCAAAACAATTAGCATCATCATCATTTAATACATTAATTTGGACATCAGTATTATTTGCATAAGGCCCAAATTGATAGGTCCCTGTAGAGGATACATTTATAGTATTAGGGCCAGGTTGATCGTCTACAATAGTAAGACTTCCTGCCGATCCTAAATCTGTAACATCTACATCTATATAGAATTGAGGAGCATTAAGGCAATCACTAACCATTTCAAAATCAACAGTTGGATTTACACAAGTAGCACAAGATACTGTTAAGGTTATAGGGTCTATACTAGTACTTGAAACGCAGCTAACACTAGAATCTTCTTGAATAACAAGAGTTATATTATCCCCAGAGGATTGAAATGTTAATCCTGAAAGATCTCCTCCATTGCCATAAAAAGGTTGTGCAGGAGTTAATTCAGTCACACCATCTGAGTCATACACAAAAAGTTCATCCCAATTATTTTCTACTTCTCCAGAATCAATAACTAGGTTTAATGGACTGCCATCACTACTAGTAAATAAATATGAATTGTCTGCACCTGTGTCGTAGCAGAATGTAGAGGTAATAGGACCAGCATTACAATCAACCGTTGTATTTTCTTGGGCTTTGATAGTTGCTGTGAAAATGAAAAAAAATAATGAAAATAAAAATATCTTTCTCATGAATAAATAAATATATAAAAGGAAATATTTAATTTAACTAAATATACAAATGCAAAATGAAAATAATCATATTTTTGAGTATATTTTTATGTAACCATTTTTTTGAGATTTGTAAATTTGTAAACTTTAGTAATTAGAAAAAAATAGAATTTGGAAAATACGATTTTAGTTGGAATAGTTACACAAGCTCAAGGGATTGAAAAATCAAAAGACTACTTGGATGAGTTAGATTTTTTAACAATAACAGCAGGCGGAAAAGTACTAAAGAGATTTGTACAGAGGATGAACATGCCTAATCCAAAGACTTTTATTGGGAGCGGAAAAATTTTAGAAATCAAAGAATTTATTCTAGCTAATGATGTTAACACAGTAATTTTTGATGATGAATTGTCTCCAACTCAAGAGAGAAATATTAGTAAAATTTTTAATTGCAAGGTTCTTGATCGAACTAATTTGATATTGGATATTTTTGCTCAACGCGCTACTACTAGTTATGCAAAAACACAAGTTGAGCTGGCTCAGTGCCAGTATCTGTTACCTAGATTAAAAGGAATGTGGACACATTTAGAAAGACAGAAGGGGGGGATTGGAATGAGAGGCCCTGGTGAAACTGAAATAGAAACTGACAGAAGAATTGTGCGTGATAAAATATCTCTTTTAAAAGAAAAAATTAAATCAATAGACAAGCAGATGCATGTGCAAAGAGGAAATAGAGGTAAGTTAATTAGAGTTGCTATTGTAGGATACACAAATGTGGGAAAATCTACAATTATGAATTTATTGAGTAAATCCAAGGTTTTTGCAGAAGACAAATTATTTGCTACTTTGGATACCACTGTAAGAAAAATTGTAATAAGGAATCTTCCTTTTCTGTTAAGTGATACAGTTGGGTTTATTAGAAAACTTCCAACACAATTAATTGAATCTTTTAAAAGCACTCTTGATGAAGTAAGAGAAGCAGACTTGCTTTTGCATATAGTTGATATTTCTCATTCTAATTTTGAAGAGCATATTAGTGCTGTTGAAAAGACATTAGATGAAATAAAATCCCTAGGAAAATCATCTATAATGGTCTTTAATAAAATCGACAATTATGAGCCTGTCAATTATGACAAGGATGATTTAATAGCAGAAAGAGATAAGAGTAATTTTTCTATAGAAGAGTGGGAGCATACATGGATGAATAAGCTTGGTGATAAGGTAAAATTTATTTCCGCAATAAATAAAACTAACATAGAAGAATTAAAAGAATGTCTTTATAATGAGGTGAGAAAAATTCATATAACAAGATTCCCTTATAATGACTTTCTGTATCCTGAAATCAACTAGGATCTTTTTTTAAATACTGGCACTGAAGAGCATGCCTCACCATACATTATACTCTTAGCTATAGGAAGGAGCTTAGAACACAGATTATAATATGTTGACATAGGCACTTTATTATTTGAGCATCCTTTAATAACAACTGACTTATCTTGGTAAAGAGAGAGGTCAATTTTTTGAATTTGTTCTTCAAAAATTTTTTTCTCCAAATCATTTAAATTTCCAATAACAGTTTTCTTGGTATTATTTGATAGTTGTGTAGAAATTAACATATATGCCCACGGCGGGATGATAGCTTGACTTGTGCAATTTATTGCAACAAAAGCATCTTTGTACTGAAGCCAATTATGATTTTTTACAGCCTTTCTAAATTCTTTTTCCTTAAGATATAGACCGTCAACTAGCCAGTCTTTTATATCAAGTTCATATCTTTTTCCAGGCAAATAATAGTCTCCAAGATCAATTGAAATTAGCTTGCTGTTTTCTACTCTATTAATGATTTCTTTGGACATTATAGTTTTAAGTCTATAAGATTCCTAATTCAAGTTTTGCTTCTTCGCTCATAAGATCTTGTGTCCATGGTGGATCAAAGGTTATTTCAACTTCTACACTTTTAGTCCCCTTGACAGTTTTTACTTTATCTTCTACATCAACAGGTAGAGTTTCTGCTACTGGACAATTTGGAGTGGTTAATGTCATTAATATCTTGACATCAAAATTTTCGTTTACCATTACATCATAGATTAACCCAAGCTCATAAATATCAACAGGAATTTCTGGGTCATAAATTGTTTTTATAACATCTATTATTTTTTCTCCTATTTCGCTTGGATTAAATGCTTCTTTACCCATTTTTATTTATTTAAATAACCAACAGCATATAACTTAATTTGTTTTATCATGCTTGAGAGTCCATTTGCTCTTGTTTGAGATAGATGCTGCTTTAATCCAATTTCTTCAATAAAATCTGCTTTAGCATCAACTATATCTTTAGGGGATTGATTTGAAAAAACCCTAATTAAGATAGCTATAATTCCTTTTGTAATTATAGCATCGCTGTCAGCTGTAAATATAAGTTTATTATTAATATATTCTGCATAAAGCCATACTTTGCTTTGACATCCTTTAATTGTATTATCTGAAGTTTTAAATGCATCATTTATGACTGGCAAACTTTTCCCAAGGTCAATAATATATTCATACTTCTCAGTCCAATCATTAAACATGTCAAACTCGGAAATAATCTCGTTTTGTATTTGATCTATTGTCAATTTATTTTTTTATAAAAATACAACAAGTAATAAATTTATGAAAGCATTTTTTTAGCCACTATTATTGCACTAACTAAAGAATCAATTTCTTCTGTGGTGTTATAAAAACTCAGTGATAATCTAATAGTTCCAGGGATTTTATAATAATCCATTATAGGCTGAGCACAATGATGACCAGTTCTAACAGCGATACCTTCATTATCAATTATAGAACCAATATCATAATGATGAATATTTCCTAGATTAAAAGAAATAACAGAAGTTTTATTATCAGTGTTACCATATATTTTTATTCCATCAATTTCAAGAAGTTTTTCAGTGGCATATTTAAGCAACACGTTCTCATATTTTAATATTTTTTTCAGTCCAATATTATTTATGTAATCTATGGCTATGCCAGAAGCAATCACTCCTGATATATTGGGAGTACCAGCCTCAAATTTATTTGGGAGTTTGGCATAGGTAGTTTTTTCAAATGTTACCTCATCAATCATTTCTCCACCCCCTTGGTAGGGAGGAAGTTTATCTAGCCATTTTTCTTTTCCATATAGAATTCCAACTCCTGTTGGTCCATAGAATTTATGTGCTGAGGCAACATAAAAATCAGCATTTAAATCTTTGACATCTACTTCAAAGTGAGGAAGTGCTTGTGCGCCATCAATTAATACTGCTGCTCCAAATTCATGTGCTTTACTAATAATTTTTTTTACCGGATTTATTGTTCCTAATGCATTTGAAACGTGGTTTACAAACACAACTTTAGTTTTATTAGACAGCAATTTTTCATATTCTGAAAAAATTAATTCCCCATCATGATTCATAGGAATAATTTTCATTATTGCACCAGTTTTTTCACATAACATTTGCCATGGAACAATATTACTGTGATGCTCAAGATGTGAGACAATTATTTCGTCTCCTGATTTTAATAGATTAGTAAATCCATTAGCAACTAGATTGATGCTGTGAGTAGTGCCTGAAGTGAAAATGATCTCACTTGAATTTTTTGCATTAAGGTGTTGTTGAAATTTTCTTCTCGTATTCTCATAAGCTTCAGTTGCTTTTTGACTTAGGTAATGAGCACCTCTATGAATATTAGCATTAAGAGTTGAATAATAAGATACTATTGAATCTATTACAACTTTTGGAGTTTGAGTGGTAGCAGCATTATCAAAATATACTAGCTGTTTCCCATTTACTTTTGAGTTAAGTATTGGAAAATCTTTACGAATTGATGCTATATTAAATCCAATTGTGTTTTTCATTTATAAATTGAAACCAATTTTTACTCCTAATTTATTGGCAATAATATGGTTTATTCTAGTTTTAATTTCAGGAATTTTTACGCTCTTCAATATGTTATTTGCAAAACCATACATTAAAAGTGCAGTTGCCTCTTTTTCTGGAATTCCTCTTGATTTTAAATAAAATAATGCATTTTTATCTAACTGACCTACTGTGCATCCATGCGAGCATTTAACATCATCTGCATATATTTCAAGCTGAGGTTTTGCGTTTATAGTTGCCTTATCTGAGAGTAGAATATTATTGTTTGACTGGAAAGCATTTGTCTTTTGAGCTTGTTTATTTACAATGATCTTTCCGTTGAATACTCCCGTTGATTTATTATCATAGATGCCTTTATAGTCTTGATGGCTATTGCAATTGGGTTTATTATGTTGAATAAGAGTGTTATGATCTACATGTTGTTTGTTACCAATAATTGTAACCCCTTTTATAGTAGTTTCAATAAACTCATCGTTTTGTGAAATATTTAAATTATTTCTTACCAATTCATTTCCAAATGAAAAGGTATGCATTGAGAAGGTACTGTTACGTTGTTGGTTTACATAGGTATTGTCAATAAGTGATGCCTGTAAATTGTCATTTTGAATTTTATAATAATCAATTATAGATTTTTTATCCGCATAAATTTCAGTAACACTATTGGTAAAAACTTTATTTTCGCTTAAGCTTTGATGTCTTTCAATAATTTGTACTTGTGAATTTTCATCTACGACAATCATGTTTCTAGGCTGAAACATAAGTGAGGCTTCATTGCCAGTTGAAAAATGTATTATTTGTATAGGTTTTTCAACAAACTTATTTTTTGGAATATGAATGAAAGCCCCTTCATTTGAGAAGGCTGTATTTAAAGAGGTAATACCATCTTTAAGAGCTATTTTATTAAAATAATTTTCAATAATAAGTTCATATTTTGATTGAGTTAATGCAGCGGATAAAATACAGATATCCATTCCCTCATGTGTTGTTTCTGAAAGGTGAGAACAGTACTTTCCATCTACAAAAATTATCTTATAAGAATCGATATCATCAATAAGATATTTTTTAATATTCTTAAACTCTAATACGTTATTTATTTCTGGTAATACGCTGTAGTCAGTATTTAAAAGATTCTTTAAAGAGGTATACTTCCAATTTTCTAATTTTTTACTAGGAAAGCCAATTGATTCAAATTGTTTTATAGCCTCAGACCTAATATCATGAACGTAACTATCAATATCAGTTTGATTCTCAAAAGCTATAAATGATGAAAGTAATTTTTCTTTTAAATCAATCATTGTCTTTAATTATTAATTTCTTCTTTAATCCAATCGTATCCCCTTTTTTCTAGTTTTATGGCAAGATCTTTTTTGCCAGACTTAACTATTTTTCCATCAAATAATATATGTACATAGTCAGGAATAATATAATCAAGCAATCTTTGGTAATGGGTAATTATCATTACAGCATTATCTTTTTTCTTTAACTTATTTACTCCACTGGCAACAATTTTAAGCGCATCAATATCAAGTCCTGAATCCGTTTCATCCAGAATTGCTAAAGTTGGCTCTAGCATTGCCATTTGAAATATTTCATTTCTCTTTTTCTCTCCACCAGAAAACCCATCATTTATGGATCTTGATAAAAATTTTCTGTCTATTCCCAGCATGCTGCATTTTTCTCTTAATAGTTTTAACATTTGGCTTGCCGGCATGTCTTTTTCTCCTCTTGCCTTGCGGGTTTCATTGATTGCAGTTTTAATAAAATTGGTTATTGTTACACCAGGGATTTCAATAGGATATTGGAATGACATAAATATACCTTTATGAGCTCTTTCCTCAGCAGACAGCTCATCAATAGAATTATCATTAAAGAGCATTTCCCCTTTTGTGATTTCATAATCTTCTTTTCCTGCAATTACTGAAGCTAATGTGCTTTTACCTGAACCATTAGGCCCCATTATTGCATGAATTTCTCCTGCTTTTATATTAAGATTAATCCCATTTAGAATTTTTTTATCTTCAATCTGTGCATGTAAATTGTTTATCTTAAGCATATTTTTTATTTAAAATTATCCAACTGAACCCTCTAAACTAATTTCAAGAAGCTTTTGAGCTTCAACTGCAAATTCCATGGGCAACTTATTTAATACATCTTTGCTAAAGCCATTTATTATTAGTGCGATGGCTTTCTCTGTTTCAATTCCTCTTTGATTGCAGTAAAAAATTTGATCTTCACCTATTTTACTAGTAGTAGCTTCATGTTCAACTTGGGCAGATTTATTTTTTGTTTCTATATACGGAAAGGTGTGAGCTCCACACTTGTTTCCAATTAATAAGCTATCGCATTGAGAGAAATTTCTAGCATTATTTGCTCTTGGGCTTATATGTACTAATCCCCTATAGCTGTTTTGAGATTTTCCTGCAGAAATTCCTTTTGAAATAATTGTAGATTTAGTATTGTTCCCTAAATGAATCATTTTTGTTCCAGTGTCAGCTTGCTGAAAATTATTAGTTACCGCTATTGAGTAGAATTCTCCAACGGCATTATCTCCTTTAAGGATGCATGAAGGGTATTTCCATGTAACAGCACTACCGGTTTCAACTTGTGTCCATGAGATTTTGGCGTTTTTTTCACATAAGCCTCTTTTAGTAACAAAATTGTAAACTCCTCCATTTCCTTTAGAATCCCCAGGATACCAATTTTGAACAGTACTATATTTTATCTCTGCATCCTCTAGTGCAATTAGTTCAACTACTGCTGCATGCAACTGATTTTCATCTCTACTTGGCGCAGAGCACCCTTCTAGGTAACTTACAAAACTACCTTTATCAGCCACTACCAATGTTCTTTCAAACTGTCCTGTTCCCGCTTCATTAATTCTAAAGTATGTTGAGAGTTCCATTGGGCATTTTACGCCTTTAGGAATATAACAAAATGAACCATCACTAAATACAGCCGAGTTTAAGGCAGCATAGAAATTATCTGTTTTTGGAACAATGGATCCAATATATTTTTTTACTAGTTCAGGATGGTTTTTTATTGCCTCATTAATAGAGCAGAATATTATCCCTCTTTCATTTAATGTGTCTTTAAAAGTTGTGGCAACTGAAACAGAATCAATAACTACATCCATAGCAACTCCTGATAATTTCTTTTGCTCATCTACAGAAATACCTAGCTTCTTAAATGTTGCAAGTAATTCAGGATCAACCTCATCTAGACTATTATATTTTGGTTTATTTGATGGAGCTGAGTAATATGAAATCTTTTGAAAATCAGGCTTTTTGTATTTAACATTAGCCCAATTAGGCTCCTTCATCTGTTTCCAAATTTTAAAGGCATCTAATCTCCAGTCAGTCATCCAAGATGGCTCTTCTTTTTTTTTGGATATTGCCATGACGATTTCTTCACTTAATCCAATGGGAAGCGTATCAGATTCTATATCTGTATAAAAACCATACTCGTATTGTTTAGTTTTTAATTCTTTCTTTAAATCATCTTCTGTATACTTACTCATAGTATTTTATTATAAAGAAAAACTTTCTCCACATCCACATGTTCTATTGGCATTTGGATTTACAAAAATAAATCCTTTGCCATTTAATCCTCCAGAATATTCTAGTGTTGTTCCCACTAGGTATAATAAACTTTTTTTATCGACAAGTATTTTTATCTCATTATCCACAAAAACTTTATCATTATCACCTGTCTTATTATCAAATTTTAATTCATA
>Ga0206683_10002617_pt1 | contig 12091 bp, 28 predicted proteins | sample M280m12015metaG_FD_155483 | JGI IMG/M metagenome (GOLD analysis project Ga0206683, IMG submission 155483) | Ammonia-oxidizing marine archaeal communities from Monterey Bay, California, United States - M2 80m 12015 | ecosystem: Environmental > Aquatic > Marine > Intertidal zone | place: USA...
TTGACTGGAATTTTTCTGAGTGCCCAACTTCATTTAAGATGAAAACACACTAAGAAAAAGATAGAGAAAAGGGGAACAGAATCACACTAGGCTCTTTCAACAAGAGTATATAGAACTCTGTGAACCCCACTTAAACTTTTGCATACAGGTGGTTAAACACCAAAGAAAACGAGGCGTTCTCAAAATGGGCTTAAGGCTCATTAAAGAACAGGCACGCCTACCTACTGGTTTAACATCCCCCAATCTACCTGAGGATTAGATATCCTGAACGCAATGTTCAAAAGGAGTTGGGGGTATTATGATTAACATGAAATATAAAGTAACAATAGATATAGACGAAGCAGATACAGCAATAAATGATTGGGGTGAAGAACACACCGATACATATAGAACTGGTATACTGCATGTTGATAAACTAGGTCTCTATCATATGTATTATCAATCAAGAAATGATATCATAGAGTTTAAAGATATTGAGGAATTAAAATAATGAAATGTGATAAATGTGAAGGACTAGGATTCAGTTTAGATGAATTATTACCAAATGGTAAGTGCTGGAAATGTAGGATGCTTGAACTTGACTAAGTATTTTAAATTTACTGCAATTATTGATACTGAGATATATGAAACAGAAGCAGTAGAAAAACTATTTGATATGATTAAAAAACCAAATGATATACTTGACCATTTTGGAATTGAACAAGTAGAAGGAGATGACCTTGAATAAACATAAATGTGTAGTATTTGTCGGAGACGAGAAAGACAACAATGTATGTGGTAGAGAAGCAATCCATGGATATGAAAGTAAAGTACAAATACAAAACGGAAAACTTGTTGACGAAACATTATTTGTATGTGATAGACATCAACAAGTATTCGAAGAGTTTATGAATGAGCAAGGTGAATATCAATGATAAAAAGCACAATAGGAAATTCAAATTTCTGGCTGGGGCTATGTGTCGTTGGATTAGTATTCATGATGCTTTACCCTACCATTGAATATACAATTAATTGTCCCATGGCAGCAACAGATCCAGATGGCAATGAATCATGTATTGGATTAAAATCAATGCTCTGGGATGCAGTAGTAATAATGTCATTAGGACTTGGAGGAGATGGCTCAGCAATGTCCCAAAGTGTGGACGAACAAAACCACAGAAACGTTGTGCCTTTGATGACAGCAACAATAATAATACTATTCTATCAGAAAAGAAAAGGTTAAATAAAACGTAGAACTATAACATTTATGTGTGAATTAATAATGAACTTTTTAAGAGGAATAAAGAAATCATTTGATGGAAAGGATTATCTAAGAAGTATAAACCAATGCAACACTTGTGGAAAACCAAGTTTTTTTTCATCGTGTCTAGCATGCGAAACAAACCAAGCATATGAAGGCTGGGACAAAAAATGATTGATTTCAAATTTGTGATGGACAAACATCCGAACTATATTCAGAATGAAATTGAGTTAGTGATATATATGATAAAAGACGAAATGAGAAGAAGTTATACTAGTGGAGGCTGGAAAGGCATTGATAAAGAAATTGGAGAATTTCTTTGTAATAGATTAACAGTAATAAGAAAAGAGATAGAACAATAATGACCAGGACACAAAGACGTAGAGACACAGCAAACCCTACAAGAGATGGTAACCATCATCCAATATGTACAGATAAAGAATGTGAAGAATGCCAAGAATAATTAAATTAACACAAAGACTTTACACAAGATCTAAAAATGTAAAAAAGATATGTAGACAATGTGAAACAGATTTAGAAATTGGAATAGATGTTGTTACAAAACACAGTCACAGTTCTCTTAGAACATGTAAGAGATCTACAACACATTGGTATCATGTCAATTGTGCAAAAAGGTTAAATATAATATGAAACTACAAATTACAATTAAGGAGGTGAATGGAAATAGGTGAATTAAAACTAAGCGAATTTGTGAGCTCTGGGGATTCAAGATCACTAGCACTATTGGATGATAAGGAATTTACTATCATTAATGTAGAGCGAAAGGATTATGATGAAAACAAGGGCATCAAAATCGCAACAAGCGAAGACTTCGATATAGAAGGCGAACAGGTTAATAAATTCCACACAACAAGACAAGCCATAGTTGGTAAATTCTTGAATGATGCTGGAGAACCAAGCGCATTATACAACGCAGTCAATCAGGCAGACGCTAGTCTTAAAGTAAAAATCTTTAAGAGAAAATCTGCAAGTGGTAGAGACTACTTTGATTTAGAACAATGTTAATTTAATTAACATTCTAAACAAGTATATTTATCTTTTTTTTCTAATCAACTTAACGAATTTTACTAAACATGATAACCAGAAATAACTATCCAATATATGAACCAGTCTTTAAAAACTGGAGAAACATTGGTGTAGAATCAGAAGAACAAGTAATAGCCAGAAAAAGAGAAGCAGGTGATGCAGAAACTTATATTGGCTGGCAAGATAGAAAACAATATCTAGATATAATATGTAAAGATTATAACTGGATATATATGGAAGTAAGACTTGCAACAAACACAGATGAAAATAGAGAATGTAAATGGTGTAGACAAAAACTTGCTCAGTATGAAGTTCACACAACAAATGATCGTGGATATGTAACTACTACATTCAATCCACCAGAGGGTATGGAAATAAATAGATTTCATAAAGGTGATGTGGTAATAAGAGAACAGCATACAATGACTGGTTTTGAAACATTACATGTAGATTGTGCACAAGAAAAACTAGCAGCAATAAAAGAAAGTATTGCAAGAGGCGAAGATAGACTACATAGTTTAATAATTGCAAGTGAAAATATACGACAACCAAAACGTAGGAGATCAAACCAATGAAACCAAACATAGATAAAGACGGCAACTGGGGTTGCCCACTATGTGCAGAATCATTTGATGCAAATTCAGATTGGATGGCCACTAACTTCAAACACCATATGGTAGTTCATGCAAGGAGAGGGGAAACAAATTGAAAACTTTAAATATTACAAACATTATTTACAAAACATTATGCTTATGACCCAAACACAACAGTTTAAACAACTCGTGTCTAACGCAAAACCTGAAGCTCAAATTCCAAAAGCTGAAATCATGGTTACTGTGTCATCATTAATGACTCCAGCAGACCATGCACAATTCGGTAAAGGATTGACTTCTATATTTGTTGACGTTCCACATCACACAAGTGGGGAGTCACAAATATTCTCGGTGCGTCCACAACAACTGGTCCCTAGAAGCGCAGTGATCCAACGTGACGAGACGTCACAATTAGTTGGTATCTCAGCAGTCTCTGGGGGCTAATCTTTTTTTTCCTAAATGAATTGTAAATACTGCCACATGCATGGTACCTATAAGGAGGTCAATGCTCATATGGAAGCAATACATAAAACAGAAATGTTAAAGTTATAATAATGAAAATATTAGAAACTAATAAATCACATATTATTTACAAGGAAGACAATGGTATAGTATCCATTGTACCAAACACTCCATACTTTAATATGAAAGTATTGGAAAATAAAAACGAGAGAATAAAATTTGATCTACCAATAGAAGGTATAGAAATTTTAGAAACGTTCAATGGTATGATATTCAATATATCATTAAACGGACAAACAATAACAACAAGACCAAACATGGCAGATGCAGTTGTAGAATCATTTAGTGATACAGATAAGATATATAAAATATTCGATGACTACAACAACAACAAGTACAACCTCAAACTGTTGCGTGGTGTACTAGAAAAATATGGAGACAGAATAAAGACAAGACCAGATGGTTTTGTCATTGATGATATATTTCTGGTTGACCGTACAGGTGTCTGTTGGTTATGGGATAATGAAAATAATTGTAGAAACAAAAACCACAGAACCAATCTAGGAAGCGGTGCAATATGCATAGTAGTAAACAAAACACAAAGATTAAAATTAAATACAAAAGATGGTCTTATAGAGATAGATGAAATGGGATACATCATACTATCAAAAATAGAGTTCCTCATGCAACCAAACTTAAAAGATAATGTATTCATGCATCAATTACCAAAGAAAGTAACAACAATTTTAGAAAGAAATCAAAAGTTACAAAAGTAACTTTTTTTTTAATTACAACTTATGATTAATATGTCTGACAAATTCGAAATAAAAATTAATGTTCCAATGATAAAGGAGCTTGTATCTGATAAAATATACAGATCAGATGCCAGTGCCTTCAGAGAACAATACGTCAACGCACTCAGTCATGGGTGTGTTGCATACCATCAAGAACATGGTTACACTGACGACGTCTTTGTTCATGTTGAATTTGATTATGGTTTACGTAAAGTAACTGTAAGAGATAATGGTATGGGTATGTCAAAGAAAATCTTTGAAGATAACTTTATGTCGTTTGGTTTCTCAACAGTAGACAAGGAAACAAACAACACACGATCTGGAATGTTTGGACTTGGTGCAATATCATTCTTTAGAATTGCCTCAGCATGTATTGTCGAATCATGGGATCGTAAAACTGAAGAACGTTTTACATTCATGACAAGAGGCACTGATGAATCAGAGATGGTTTCAAATTGTAATTTAAAAGAATATGGAACACAAACAGAAATATTCTTAAAAGAACATGTAAGAATTGGTACGCTTGTAGAAATGGTAAAAACAATTGCTGCAAACTATCCAGTAAAAACAATATTGGAAATAACAAATTCAGAATCAGAACAAACAATTGCAACATACAAAGATACAGATAATGATACCTATGAAGAGTATCAACCAGTTGCAACATTCAAAGAATATGTAACAAAACAAACAGAAGATAGATTTGTAACACTTATAGATAACGACGAAATGGAATTATATCTTTCCACAGTCGGAGGCAACAGAAACTCAACCTACCTATGTAGGATACCAATTGATATTTCATATAATACTGGCTTTACCACATATCTAAATATCAAGAAAGAAAAGATAAAAGGTACCGATTCAAAAGGCAGAGACAAACTTCAAGAGGTTCCAAAACCAGATAGAGATGAAGTCAATGAAATTGCAACAGATCACTTTTCAGAGGTAATAGAAAAAGCATGTGATGATATGATACATGATATTCAAATTACAAACTTTGATGAATACAAAACATCTGATAAAAGATGGATTCTAAATGGATACAGTATCGATGACAAACTAAATTATACAACACATAAATTTGTACAACAAATGAGAGAGCCAGTAAGATACAGAACCATCAATGGTATTCAAAAAAGACATGAAACACTTTTAACATTGTTTGGACAATACAAAACAATTATGTTCCACCCATCATTACACAAAGGAACATTTGATGCAATTGATTCATATCTATTAAAAAAACAAAGAACAGATTATGAAAAAGCAAATCCAGAAGCTGAAAAAGATAATATATCTTTTAGCAGTGAGTTTGCATTAGTAGATGACCATTGTAGTCAACCACTAGTAGATGCAAAAGCATTTAAAAAGTTACATAAGGTAAAGTCATTAATTACTCCAGGAGGAGGAACCAGTCAAAAAGGATTATTGGTAAGAGACGGTAGTTGGTGCAACTATAGAATAACAACTGATGACAATGACGTTATTAAAAAGAAATATCCAGGAGGAATATATTTTGGAGATGGTTTGGTTAACCAACATGAAATTCCTAATGTTTATCCAGAAGAAGGATTTTTCAGAAATCTACATAATCAAAACAAAGTTGGAATTGTCATTGCCAAGAAAGGAGCAAAAATTTATCCAAGTATTACAACGTTCTTTGATAAAATAATAAAGGCTGCAAAAGATGGAAAAATAATTCATATGAAAAGAATAGAAGACATAAAAAACCAACAACTTGCAGAACAATTAACAAAGATAGACTTTGAAGATAATGTGGAAATTTATATGAAAGATGAGAAAAAACATCAAAGATATAAAAATGTAAAAAGCTACTTTGAACATCAATATGGAATAATGGTATTACCAATACAATGTAAAGACAGTCTACCATTCTTAAAATATACAAATATTGAAATATTATTCATGCCAGCAAACTTAATACATGGTATTAACTTATTTTCACATTTAGGAAGTACAAGCAAAAAAGAAAATGGTGTAATAGAACAATTAAAATATATTCCTCAATGGACTAAATGGAGTAAAAATGCAACAGCATTTGTATGGAGTAAATACATGATGTTAAGTGGAAGATATAGTGATTTAAACTATAAATGCTTAGCAGATATGATGCAATATCTTGTAGACATCGAAGATGGTAAAGTTAGAAAACCAAATGAATCATCATATGAAAATTATATAAAAGCAATAATTGCTGACCATGGTGAAAATGAATATCAATATCACATTTCTTATAAAAATATATTCCCAGCATTACACCTGGAACAGAGAGCAAAGGAAAGAGGATTTCAGAAAACTGAAGTTAAAAAAGATGATAAAGGTATTGAGACAGTTCATGCATATTCAACAAACAAAGATGGATTCAAACCAATGTGTATTAATGGAGAGTTTGTAACAGTAGCTGTAAGTGGAGATGTATTTGAAGAGTGTGGATATAAAGCAATGATTGATGATAATGGATTTCCACAATTAGTTAAAACCAAAAACAATTATAATATAGTCACACGTAATGATGAATTGGTATTCACAGAGGAAATAAATCAATGGAGTTAGAGGACAAGCAAACACAAAGATTTGAAAACTTTGTGTTGATGATTGAGGATGAAGTAACTTCTGAGATCCAAGCACAAGCACATAAATTCACATCACCAGAACTCAGAAAGGAAATGCAAAGGGAACAAACAAGAGCTATAATAAAAGTAATTGTTATAAAGACATTGGTCAACCTTCAAAAGAAACGTGCATTTACCCCAGAGTTTATTAACAGCATGTTTGGGAAAAAGATGTTATGAGTGATACCTGTCTTATAAAAAAAGATCTAACAATAAAAGAGTTTCTAAAAGCTGGTCATTATTTAGAAAATGAATTGAGAAGGAGACAACGTTATAACGGTGGATGTTGGTTTAGTAATAATTCTATGAAATTCTTTTCATGTAGAGTATCAGAATTAATGTGGCAAAAAGGTGGAAGTGAAGATTTATCATATACAACAAAAGATATTTACTTTATTACAAGTGAAGCCGATAGTACTAATTCAGTAAGAGCATTTACAATAAGAAAAGCAAATGCAAATGGTGATATTACTACTATAGGTGATTTCCTAGAATGGCCAACTCTTTATTATGCTAGAAAAGAATTAAAAAGAATAATAGAGGTCGAAGCATGACAGAAAGAGAATTTCAAGTTAATAGATTGGCTATTTTATCTGAAGCATTAGTAATTATCAATGATGATGAATTAGGAAATTTATCAGGTAATGAACTTAATGAATTAATTCTAAGTTCTGCAATTAAAGAGGACAATTGGAAAAGTCTTGAAGAATTAGGTGATGACGTAATTTCTTATGAGGTATATGAAAATTGACACAATGTAAATGCGGTGGACGTATAACATGTCACAGCGATCCCGATGGTCCAGAAGAGGGACGTCCATGGGCTTGCGATGACTGTGGAAGAGATGTGAGTTAAAAATGGATAAAAGAGAATTTATTAAACAAGTATACCAAACAGTATGGGGACCCAATGCTAGACCAAAACAATTTATTATTGATGGAATAAAAAAAGAAACATATACATATGAGGAAACCATAGAAAAAATTGGGGATTTTAAGAATGGATTTTTAATAAATGAAAATGACATTGAATGCAATTATCATTGTTAAATAAAAATGAAACAATCTATATGTGTTAGTCAACACTGTAATAACATAATAACTACAGTAGGGTATACCAGGTCAAAATATCCCAAAGGAACAACACCTGCACGTACAAGCTATTCGACTGCTTTATGTCAAACATGTAGAGATGATATAATAAAATATCAAAGAAAGCCACTTATTGTTTCATGTACAATTTGTAAAAAAAGTATAGATATTAAACAAATGATGGGTGGTGTTAGAATGACATGTAGTTCTACTTGTGCAAAAAAAAGAATGAGTTTGCTAAGTAAAGAAAGATATAGAAAATCAAATCCAATAAAAATAAATATTTGTGTAACTTGTAATAGATCATTTTTAGGAAATAATAAATATTGTTCTAGACAATGCTATCCAACAATAGGGAGCACTTGGTATAAAATAAAAAGATTTAACCAATTAAAAAAAGAATTGAAAGATATAGGATATAAAGTTTAAATGAATAAAAAAGGAATATTCCAAATGATCAAAGTCTACAAAGATTTTGAATCAATAAAGCAAGCACTACCATTCATCATAAGCCTTTCCAAGCCAGGAAAGATGGAGACGTTTGGCTACAGTACTTCGGCACTTGACTGCAAGCAGGGTGCCAAACTTCACAAGACAAAAGGAACTGTATGTGAACACTGCTATGCAAGAAAGGGAAGATATATTTTTCATGACGTACAAGAATGTCTTAACAAAAGAATGGATAAAATATTAAATGAACCATACTGGGTAGATGCAATGATCTATATTCTTAATCATAAAAAAATCAAAAAAGAAAGAAACCCATTAACAATATTTCGTTGGCATGATTCTGGTGATCTGCAATCAATGGAACACTTTAAAAAAATAATAGAAATTGCAAAGATGACACCACAGATAACTCACTGGCTTCCGACAAAAGAAGTTGGACTAATGAAAGACTTTATCAAAACAAAAGAAAAACTTCCAAAGAATCTGAATGTCCGTGTATCAGCATACATGATAAACGGAAAGCCAATCAAACTTAAGGGTATGTCAGTAAGTGTTGTAATTACAAAAGATAAAATTGGCAAGGTAAGTGGATTCGACTGTCCTGTCTATGCAGATCCTGGACACGGAAACAAATGTGGTGATTGTGATTTTTGTTACAAGTCAAAAAGGAGAGTTAATTATATTGAACACTGAAGAAATAAAACATTGGTACAATAATAGAAGTAATATGTGGTGGTCTTGTGATAAAGATTATACAATTGAAACAGTAATGACTGATTGTGGTGTATCTACACAAGATGAGATAAACAATGCCTTAATATTAAGAAAATTAAATAATGAATTATATCAAGAATGGTTATATCAAAAATGGATATTAAGTGAATTAGAAAACTATGGACCACATGATGAATATGATAAAGATCACATTGATAAAGTATTATTAGAAATAAAAAGAACATTTAAACAAAAGAATATGATAAAAATTGTTAAAGATGTTAATTTGGGATTGATAATAAATGAACATTAATAGATATTTCGAGGGAGTAGAAAACGGCAAACAGTGCATGGGATGTGGAGACACATTTCCATTAACGGAAAATGATAAAACATTAGAGACACATATCGAACACTGTAAAGGATGGGAAAACTACTTTGACGACAAACAAAACAAACCAACAAAAGAAATACCATGGATGAAGTATGATGAGTACACAGATATGTGGGCTTGTGAATGTGGCCAACACTTTGACAACATAGAGCCAGGATTTGATGCAAAGACCGAGGCATTCAAACATCAGAAAAAACATGCATATCTAAGAATGATGACAATGTTCAAACTTAATTTAAATGATTCGGAGGACTTTAAATAATGGGTGCTTGTTTCGATTACAGAGTATATAAAAAACTATATATTAAATCAAAACCATATTGTCCAGCACATCAAAAAAGAGGTAGTACTTCATTTACAAAAATTGAGGATGGTAGAAGATTATGTGAATCTAATACTTGTGATTGGTCAGAAAGAGTAGTGCGTTCAAAATTAACACAAGAACAATGTGAAAATAAATGGAGATCTGATGTTTATGAGAGTCAGAGTTGTGACGGTAATTCATACAGTGGATGTATAGGAATGCTCAATGGCGATATAAAATGGATTTCACATTCATTTGAAACTTTACAAAAAGCAGTTGCCTATATTGAAGATAACCATAATAAATGGGACGGTCCAATGGGTGTAAGATTTGATAAAGCAAAAGGATCTTCCAACAGATTAACCAAACAACTTGGTGGATTTATTATAGGAGGATGGTGTTCATCTTGACAATGAAAATAGATTACAGATATAATAAAGTTAAACCTGAATGGGTTCTGGCATACAGGGCTCGTTACAACCGATGGTTAAAGGAACCAAATAGACTTGTTGTATGGGACATCAGAAACAATGTAGAAAAACAAATGTCTGAGTTTGAATTAGATAACTGTAGGATTAAAATAAAATACGAGAACTCTATCAAACAGGAAAAGCAGTGCGGAGCAAAAATGATAATAGAGATTTATGTGAGGGATGAAAATGACTAAAGTTATTCTAAGAGAAAGAGACCTAGAACTATTGGAACAATATGCAGAAAGTCAAACGTATGAAGTATGTGCAATGTTAATTGGACATCAAAATTACAATTTTTACAAAAATAAAAATGGTATTTGTGATACAATTCAACATATATTTTTTACAGAAAATACTGACCAGTCACCAGTACACTTTACAATTTCAAATGAACAATTATTAGAAGGATATAAACTTGCTTCAAGATTAAAATTAGATGTAATAGGAATATTTCATTCACATCCTAACAACAAAGCATATCCATCAATCACTGACGAAAGGTTTATGAAAACTAATACAGGAGTATGGATAATTTATTCAGGGATTGATAAAAACTTTAAAGCATTTGTATTAGATGAAAATGAACAACCAAAAGAAATTAGGATAACTAATGATTAATCTTTTTTTTCATTTCAACTCATGATAAATATGGCAAGAAAAGTAGTAGATGACATATCGAAAATGCCAGCAGTTCCAGATCTATTCTATAGATCAGAATGGAAAGGCTGGGATGAATTTTTGGGAACCATGTATCCTTATGATTGGGAGATAATAGAAATTATCAGATTCAATTATAATGGTCTTGGAGATGCAATAGCACTCTGTGATGGCCGTACAACCTTTGTACACATAACAGATCTGAACACAATACTATTTGGAAGTCATCATGGAGGAATCCATTATGACACAGTTGCAACTGATGGAGAAAGAGTTATTTTGAGACGATCACAGTCTGCAAAAGATTCTCCAGTAGTAGCAGCAGTAAAGAAAACAAAAAAGAGTTCTAAGAATGTTCGGAAGAAAACCAAAAAATAAAAGGTCCCATAACCTCAAGGTACAGAAACCTGAAATACGGTCAAGACTTGATAAAGTTATAGATATCTTAGATGCAGCAGCAACAAAAGATAATCGACCTAAAGCAAAAAAAGCAGTGAAGCGTAAACCCAAAACAAATAAATCCAACTGGAATCCACAAATCAATTGGTAACCATGTTGAGGTTGTTTGGTTTGTTAACATGCGTTTCACTTGCATTTATTTTTCCTATTTTTGCATATGATTTAAATGAAAGAGTTATGTCAGATGCTGTAATAAGTACTGCAATTGGTACTATAGCAATTTCAATATTATTAAAATAGTTAACTTTATATATTAGCAAACATTACAATTAAAATGGTTCTAGGAATAGATAGAGATTTAAGTACGAAACAATGTGGAAGATGCAACGCCCTGTTAGTTACTACAGATCATGAAATAGTATGTAGTAAGTGTGGTGTAGTATGGGCAGAAAGATTTTCTGATGATACATGGGATTATGATATTGGTGAAAGAGGATCTGGAAGAACTGGTCCACCAGAAAATCCAATGATGGTTTCAAGTACTGTGATTGCTCCAGGAAACAAAGATGCTGCTGGACGATACTTAAAAGGAGAAGCAAAGGATATGGTAAAAAGAATTACTATCTGGGACAAACGTCAAAAATCAAATGGTAAAAGAACACTTAACATTGCCAACACAGAAATAACAAGACTATGTCAAGTGCTTGGTATTAGTGAAAATATAAAACAGCGTGGTGCAGAAATATTTAGAGAGTGTGAAAAATATAAAATGATGAGGGGTAGAACAACCACAGTATTTTCAGCAGCATGTCTTTATGCAGCATCACGAGAAGCAGG
>Ga0206683_10002628_pt1 | contig 12071 bp, 8 predicted proteins | sample M280m12015metaG_FD_155483 | JGI IMG/M metagenome (GOLD analysis project Ga0206683, IMG submission 155483) | Ammonia-oxidizing marine archaeal communities from Monterey Bay, California, United States - M2 80m 12015 | ecosystem: Environmental > Aquatic > Marine > Intertidal zone | place: USA...
GCGATCATCATTGGTGCAGCAATATGTGCTGGGACATTGGGTTTATTCCTAAATCCTAACTCTGAAGGACCGAAAACAAATTCTGAAGAGAAAAAGCCGCTTTATTGGGTTGCCCCGATGGATTCTAACTACCGCCGGGACAAGCCCGGTAAATCTCCTATGGGGATGGACTTAATTCCTGTGTATGAAGATGAATCATCAACTGATGACTTCGGCCCCGGTGCTGTTAGGGTCGCTCCTCATGTGGTGAATAATCTTGGTGTTCGTACCGCACCTGTTGAGCTAGAAAATATGCACACTGAAATCTCTACGGTGGGTTATGTACAATATGACGAAGATAAACTAATTCATATCCACCCACGTGTTGATGGCTGGATCGAAAAACTATACGTTAAGGCTGAGGGTGACCCTGTAGAAAAAGGTCAACCCCTTTACAGCTTATATTCTCCCCAGTTAGTTAATGCTCAAGAAGAATTGTTAATCGCCTTAAAGCGCAATAACGGCTCGTTAGTTACGGCAGCTAAAGATCGTCTTAAAGCCTTACAACTTTCAGCAGGCTTGATTAAAGAACTAGAGCAAACAAAAAAAGTTCAACAAACAATTACCTTTTATTCGCCTCAAGCAGGTGTTGTAGATGGGTTAAAGATACGAGAAGGTTTCTATGTGAAACCGGGAGATACTTTGCTTAGTATCGGCAAACTTGACCAAGTATGGGTAGAGGCTGAAGTGTTTGAACGAGATGCAGCGCTTATCAAAGAAGGGTTGCCAGTATCGATGACTCTAGACTACTTGCCCGGAGAAGATTGGACAGGTGTGGTTGACTATGTTTACCCAGCATTAAACAGTAAAACTCGCACACTTAGAGTTCGCTTGAAATTTGGTAATCCTGATTTTCAATTAAAGCCCAATATGTTCGCACAAGTTTCGATCCATGCGAATCAAGCCGACAGTGCGATTATTGTTCCTAAAGAAGCGGTCATACGCACAGGCAAGCAAGACAGAGTCGTCCTCGCCTTAGGTGACGGACAGTTTAAATCAATTGAGGTAACTATTGGTCGAGTTGATAAAGATAGTATCGAGATTCTGAGCGGTTTAAATGAAGATGATGTTGTTGTTACGTCTGCTCAATTCCTAATTGATTCGGAATCAAGTAAGTCATCAGACTTTAAGCGTATGACACATGATGAGGTGCCGAACTCTATCTGGATGCAAGGTGAAGTAAACAGCGTCATGACAGGACATCGTATGGTCAATATTACACATGGCCCGGCTGAAGCTTGGGATTGGCCGGAAATGACAATGGACTTTAATGTGGCTGAGAATGTTGATGTTGACTCTTTAAAGTCAGGTCAATCTTTACACTTCGAGGTGTCTAAAACCGAAGATAGTGGATATGAAGTAACTGGTATTCATATCATGAGTCAGCCAGAAGTATCCTCTGCAACAGTCTCAGGTTTAATTAATGAAATAACCTTAGGCAATCGCACTTTCAATATTAGTCAAGGCCCAATAGAGAAGTGGGATAGACCTGCTGCGACGATGGATTTTATCGTCGCGGAAAATATAGAAATAGCTGACTTTAATGTTGGTGACAACGTCACTTTCACGTTTGAAGTGAGAGATGAATTGGTTATCACTGAAATTTCCCTTGAAGCAAATGAAAAAAACAGCGACGAACATGAGACAAATCATGAACAGAAAGCTGTTGTCGATCATTCGAACCATTAAATAGGAAGAAAATAATGATTGAATCAATAATTAGATGGTCAGTGGGTAACCGTTTCTTTGTGTTATTAACCACGCTTATCATCGCATTTGGTGGAATATTTGCGTTAAAAAATACACCTGTCGATGCGCTTCCTGACTTGTCAGATGTTCAAGTAATTATCAAAACGAGTTATCCGGGACAAGCACCTCAGGTAGTACAAGATCAAGTAACTTTTCCTTTAACTACTGCGATGCTTTCAGTACCGGGAGCACAAACGGTTCGAGGTTATTCGTTCTTTGGCGACTCATATGTCTACATCATATTTGACGACGACACAGACCTTTATTGGGCAAGGAGTCGTGTGTTGGAGTATTTGAGTCAAGTTGCTTCGAGTTTACCAGATGCAGCAAAACCACAGCTAGGGCCTGATGCAACAGGTGTGGGCTGGGTTTATATATATGCGCTCACTGATAAATCTGGTAATCATGATCTTAGTCAGTTGCGAAGTATCCAAGACTGGTTTTTAAAATACGAGCTTCAAACGGTTCCGGGAGTTTCTGAGGTCGCTGCAATTGGTGGCATGGTTAAACAATACCAAGTTCAAGTTGATCCAGATAAGTTGCGAGCCTACGGTATACCATTGACTCACGTTCAAATGGCGCTGAAAAGAGGTAACCAAGAAACAGGTGCGTCTGTTGTTGAAATGGCCGAAGCTGAGTACATGGTAACTGCCACTGGCTATATTCAATCCGTTGGTGACATCGAAAAAATACCGTTAGGCGTTAATGAGCAGGGTACGCCATTGCGTATTGGCGATATAGCTGATGTTGGATTGGGTCCACAGATGCGCCGAGGGATAGCGGAGTTAAATGGTGAAGGCGAAGTTGTTGGGGGCGTCGTGGTAATGCGCTTTGGAGAAAACGCACAGCAAACAATTGACGGTGTAAAAGAAAAACTTGAATCATTAAAAGCCTCTTTGCCTGAAGGTGTTGAAGTTGTTCCTGTTTATGACAGATCTAAGTTAATTGAACGAGCGGTTAGCAATCTATCAGATAAATTGATTGAAGAGCTAATTGTGGTTGCACTAATTTGTGCGGCATTTTTGTTTCATCTACGTTCTTCCATTGTCGCAGTTATTACCTTGCCTTTAGGAATTTTGGTGTCTTTTATCATCATGTACATGCAAGGTATCAATGCCAATATTATGTCATTAGGTGGGATTGCAATAGCGATAGGAGCCATGACGGACGGTGCAATTGTAATGATTGAAAATATGCACAAGCACATGGAAGCTCTTAATAAAAAGGGCGTGCCATTGACGGATGAAAACCGTTGGCAAATTGTTGCTAAAGCTGCAAGTGAAGTTGGTCCAGCATTGTTTTTCAGTCTACTTATTATCACAGTGTCATTCTTACCAGTCTTTATTCTAGAAGCTCAAGAAGGAAGAATGTTTGCCCCTCTTGCATACACTAAAACCTATGCGATGGCTGCATCCGCTGGATTGGCAATAACTCTGGTTCCCGTTCTTATGGGATATTTTATTCGTGGAAAGATTATATCGGAAAAGAAAAACCCATTGAACCGCGTACTGACCGCTCTGTATATGCCTGTGTTAAGACAGGTTATGAAATTCCCTAAATCAACCATTGTAATTGCGTTATTGGTTACCGCCGTGGGTTTTTGGCCTGTTAATAAGATTGGTAGTGAATTCATCCCGCCATTGGATGAAGGTGACCTGATGTATATGCCAACAACTTACCCCGGCATATCCATTGGTAAAGCTCGCGAATTATTACAACAAACGGACAAGTTACTTCGCACAGTGCCTGAAGTCGAGACCGTCTTTGGCAAAGTTGGTCGTGCTGAAACCGCCACTGACCCTGCCCCTTTAACGATGATTGAAACATTCATTCAGTTGAAACCACAAGAGCAGTGGCGAGACGGAGTAACCACTGAAAGTTTAAAAGCTGAATTTGATGAATTGGTTAAATTACCCGGCTTAACAAATGCTTGGGTGATGCCAATAAAAACCCGGATAGATATGCTAGCGACGGGTATCAAAACTCCTGTTGGAATAAAGGTAGCAGGACCTGACCTTGATAAGATTCAAGAAATAGGTCAGCAAATTGAACAATTGTTACCAGCGGTAGAGGGAACAGCATCGGTTTATTCCGAGCGTGTAGCTGGCGGCCGTTATATCAAGATAGATATTTCTCGTGAAAAGGCGAGTCGATTCGGGTTAAATATTGCTGATGTTCAGCAGGTGGTATCGACGGCTATTGGAGGCATGAATGTCACTCAAACTGTGGAGGGACAAGAGCGTTACCCTGTCAATTTAAGATATCCACAAGACTATAGAGATTCGCCTGAGCAACTCGCTAGATTGCCTGTTATTACTCCGAATGATCAGCGTATCGCATTGGGAGATGTAGCAGATATCCGTGTTGAGAATGGCGCTCCGGGAATAAAAAGTGAAGACGCTCGCATTAATGGCTGGTCATTTATTGATATCGAAGGCGTGGATGTCGGGACATATGTAGAGAATGCTAAAGAGTACCTTGAGCAAAATCTAGAAATTCCAACAGGTTACTCAATCTCTTGGGCTGGGCAGTATGAATATATGGAAAGAGCAAAAGAAAAATTGACATTTGTTTTGCCCTTAACGCTAGCCATTATTTTGATCTTGCTCTATTTGAATTTCCGCTCGTTTAGCGAAGTAGCCATTATTGTCGTGACATTACCTATGGCAATGATTGGTGGCTTATGGCTAATGTATTTGGAAGGATTTAACTTTTCCGTCGCTGTAGGTGTTGGTTTTATTGCGCTAGCAGGTGTTGCCGTAGAGATTGGAGTCATCATGCTGGTTTACTTGAATCAAGCTCTTACAGATCTCAAGGAAAAAGCGACCGAGCGAGCAGAACAGATTTCTGACGCAGATTATCAAGATGCCTTGTTACATGGCGCTGGTTTGCGTGTACGCCCTGTCATGATGACCGTGGCAACAATCACCATCGGTCTATTACCTATTTTATATGGAACAGGCACTGGTTCGGAGGTCATGAGTCGCATCGCAGCACCTATGGTCGGTGGGATGACGAGTGCAGTGTTACTAACTCTCATTGTACTGCCTGCTATTTATTCAATTGTTAAAAAGAGAGAAATAAATTTCTTTAATCAAGAGTTATCAAAAAGCTAAATTTAGTCGTTAAACCATAAATTTTAAAAGAGGTAAATATGAAAGCATTAATCAAAATCTTAGCGGTAATCAGCGTTGTTATTAGTAGCCCTGTGTTCGCACACGTAAATCTTGAAAAAAGTTCGCCTTCGGATAATGCAATGTTAATGACATCCCCAGAGGAACTTACACTTAAGTTCAGTAAAGAAGTGCGTTTAGTCAAAGTATCGTTAAAAAATAAGCAGGGAAAAAAAGTAAAGTTTGGCTTTCAACCTTCAAAAGAAGCGAGCAGTGAATTCTCATGGAAGCTACCTCAGTTGGCTCCAGCCAATTACATCGTAGATGTCACTTTCTTAGGTAAAGATGGTCACAAGATGAAGGACAACTTTGGCTTCATGGTTCATTAATTAAGTAGAGTAATTACTATGGAAATTTATATCTGGAATACGGTCATAGTGCTGACGAAAACTGCGTTCTACGTTGGCTTTGCCTGTATTGCTGGATATACATTTTTTGGCAATGTGTACGGCGGTAATACTTTGGAAAATGGAGAAAGAAGATCATTTAGTCAGATAACCCTTATTGCCGCCTTAATAGCTTTTCTAGCAAATGCAATTTGGTTCTTTGCTAACACTGGCGCAATGGTTGAAGAAGGAATAGTAGGAGCGCTAGACCTAGATATGATTAGTATCATGTGGGATTCGTCAATAGGCGATACCACACTATGGCGCTTGATTGGCCTGATTGGGGTTGCGATAGTAGTAATTTCTTCTCAATTTTGTGTTTGGAAGCTTACTAAATATGTCTTAAACGCCGTGCTTGTCATATGTCTATTTTTTCTTTCTTATTCATTTACTTTGGCTGGACACGTTTCCGTCATGGGGGTCTTTGAAAAAGGTCTATTAATGGTGCATGTCATTGTAATGGCGTGGTGGTTTGGTGCCCTTTACCCTCTTAAAAAAGCCTGCAATAAGTTGGAATTCGAAAAGCTTTATCAATTGATGGAAAGGTTTGGAAAACAAGCTAGTGTCATGGTAAGTCTGCTCTTAATCGCTGGCTTATTATTGGCAATTCAGTTGGTGGGTGGATTAGATGCTCTGCTATTTACTAATTATGGACAAACCATATTAGTTAAATTGTTGTTAGTGATTTGCGTAATGAAGATAGCCGCTACACATAAATTGAAATTAGTCCCGCAGCTCAAAAATAATGATGGCAGAAAAACATTATCCAAATCAATCTCAATTGAAATGTTTGTAGCTATTGCCATTTTATCTGTAACAGCAGTGCTTACTAGTATTGTCGGCCCTGTAAATTAAACCTGAAAAGAGAATGAAAATGAAAAAAAGAAATATACTACTCGTTTTATTAATGACGGTTAGCTTTGTAGTTCACGCTCATGGTGACAAACAAAAAGATAAAGGAATGCTTAAAGGGCTGGATACCCCAGCTGCAAAAGTTGTATTAGCTTTTCATGAAGCGTTAGATTTAGTAGAGAGCGCATATTTAGAGGGCCGTTTCAGCTACTTGGAATGGGTAACTACTCGACAAGAATTTCTGACAACCCGCCTGACATTAATAGAGGCTGCTTCTCAAGTTCATTTAAGCAAAACAGAAATTGAAACACTCACAGGTCTCGCGCTGAAGACTGAACACAATGATGACTCAATGCACTCAAGTCACCAAGACAATTTGCAGCAGTCATCTAACATTTCGATAAGAAGTCATGATTATGAATAAATTCACACTACAAAAAGTACTTATTTCCATCTTCACCCTTAGCCTTTATAGCTTCACCGCAATCGCAGGTGATAAACAAATTGATGCAAATTCCAACGATAGAGACAATCACGCAAGTGAAGTCGTAAGGATGAGCAATGAAATAGCAATTCAGAACGATATTTCCGCCACTCCCGTGCTCGCTAGTGAGATTGCGGTAAAAACTACACTTTATGGGCGAATTAGTGCAGACCCCGCCTCATTAAGTCATATAAGAGTACGGTTTGACGGTGTTATTAAGGATGTAAAAGTCAACATTGGAGACCCCGTTAATAAAGGCGATATTTTAGCGATTGTGGAGTCCAATGTGAGTTTGAAAAGTTATCCCATCACGTCACCTTTTGATGGCAATGTGATTGCGCGACATGCAAATAATGGTGAGCTATCAAACGGACAAGTACTCTTTTCGTTAGCTAATTATAAAAACGTATGGGCACAACTGACTGTATTTTCGCAGGTGCTTAGCAGCATCAAGGTTGGACAGTCAGTTGAACTAAGCCACGCAGGTTTCAATCAAACCTCCAAAATTGCCTACATTACGCCTTCTGCTGATGGCAATCCGCACTCTCTTGCCAATGTAAGTATCGACAATAGTACTGGATATTGGCCACTCGGTACGCTGGTCAAAGCACAGGTTACGACATCAACTAAGTCAGTCAATCATGCTGTTCCTCTATCTGCTGTGCAAGAGTATGAAGCCAAGCAAGTTGTGTTTGTGGTTGAGGGTGAAGAGTATAGGCCCAGAGCGGTCGAGCTTGGGGTCTCAGATGGTCGCTATATCGAGGTCATCAGTGGTCTTGAAACAGGCGAACGTGTCGTGGCTTCCAATAGTTACATGATTAAAGCAGATTTGGAAAAGTCGGAGGCAGGTCATGATCATTAACGCCTCACCCAATCAAATGTTTCCATGTCAATTGGCGTGCAGTTTTAAGGGAGGCTTAAGATGCTAGCTTCCATTATTCGCACCGCAATCGAAAAGCGCGGCATTTTTCTTATGCTTTGTTTTTTGATAATTGGCTTTGGCCTATTCAGCTATCAAAAGCTGCCTATTGATGCCGTACCCGATATCACTAATGTTCAGGTACAAATCAACACACAAGCAAAAGGCTATTCACCGCTTGAAACCGAACAGCGCATCACCTTTTTGGTAGAAAACGTCTTGGCAGGTTTACCAAACTTGGACTACACACGTTCACTATCGCGCTATGGCTTGTCACAAGTGACGGCCGTTTTTGAAGAAGGCACGGATCTCTTTTTTGCCAGAAATCTCATAAACGAACGGCTAGGCATTATCAAAAGCCAATTACCCGATGGTATTGAGCCTGAAATGGGGCCGATTGCCACAGGTTTGGGTGAAATTTACATGTACACGCTTAGCGCGAAGCCCGGCACAGTAACTGCCGATGGCAGAAAATTTGATGCGATGGCGCTTCGTGAGTTACACGATTGGGTGGTGAAACCTCAACTGGCCTTGGTGAAAGGGGTAACAGAGGTTAATGCTATTGGCGGTTTTACCAAACAATATCATGTAAAGCCTAACCCTCAACTCATGCTTAATTATGGCGTTAGTACTGACGATTTATTGCGGGCATTGGAGCGAAATAACGCTAATCAGGGCGCTGGGTACATTGAACGCAACGGCCAACAAATACTAGTACGTTCACAAGCGAGACTATCAAGCGTTGAGGACATCGGTAACGTGGTGGTAACGCTTACAAACCAATCTCCCGTTACGGTAAATGATATTGCAGAGGTCGCCATCGGTAAGGAGCTTAGAACGGGCGCTGCAACACTTGAAGGACAAGAGACTGTGCTTGGCACAGCGATGATGCTAATAGGCGAAAATAGCCGAGCTGTTGCGCTAGACGTGGCTGATAAAGTGGATGAAATCCAAGCAAGCTTGCCAGAGGGCGTGCTTATTCAAAGTGTTTATGATCGCACTGCGCTGGTAGATAAAGCCATCAACACAGTACGAAAAAACCTTATTGAAGGCGCATTGCTGGTTATTGTCGTCCTATTTTTACTATTGGGCAACATACGAGCTGCCATCATCACCGCTACTGTCATCCCTCTTGCTATGCTTGCCACGATAACAGGTATGGTAAGAACGGGCGTAAGCGCGAACCTAATGAGCTTAGGCGCGTTAGACTTTGGACTGATTGTCGATGGTGCAGTTATTATTGTGGAGAACTGTATTAGGCGGTTAAGTGAATCGCAGCGGCGAACGGGTGCAATACTGCCTCTTAAAGAACGGCTGGAAGTTGTATTTGAGGCAACGAATGAAGTGATAGGCCCAAGTCTTTTTGGCGTGATGATAATCACGATTGTGTACATTCCTATCTTTAGCTTAACAGGTGTCGAAGGGAAGATGTTTCACCCAATGGCGGCTACCGTAATATTGGCATTGTTAGCGGCAATGGTATTTTCAATCACCATCGTGCCCGCAGCCGTTGCTATGTTCATGTCAGGCAAGGTTAGTGAAAAAGAGAGTCCAATAATAACAGGGGCTAAATCAGTTTACCGCCCTGTATTGGAGTGGGCATTAAAATTACGATGGTTAGTCGTAGGTGCTGCGACATTGCTTGTTATCATCAGTGTTTGGTTTGGGATGCGTCTAGGCTCTGAATTCGTGCCGCAACTTGATGAGGGTGACATCGCCCTTCATGCAATGAGAGTGCCCGGCACGGGAATTGAGCAGGCTGTCGATATGCAAAAACGGCTTGAACAGGTCATTATGCAATACCCACAGGTAAGCACCGTGTTTGCTAAAACGGGTACTGCTGAGGTGGCTACTGATGCTATGCCACCCAATGTCACCGACACTTTTGTCATGTTAAAACCAATTGATCAATGGCCAAACCCTGCATTATCGAAAGCGAAGTTTGTCGAGCAATTAGAACGGGATCTTCAAAATGTGCCCGGCAATAACTATGAGTTTACGCAACCCATACAGATGCGCTTTAACGAATTGATTAGTGGCGTTAGAGCAGATTTAGGGATCAAAATTTATGGTGATGATCTGGATAAGCTGCGGGATTCAGCTGGTGATGTCTTAGCCGTATTACAAGGTATTCCGGGCGCTGCTGACGCACGAGTAGAACAAGTAGATGAGATCCCCATCTTCAAGGTGAACCCGAAACCTTATGCGCTGGCGCGTTACAACTTAGACGTAACTGACTTGCAAACATGGTTAAGTGCATCCGTTGGCGGCAAAGTAGCAGGCTTAGTATTTGAAGGTGACAGACGTTTTGAGATTGTTGTTCGTTATTCTGAAGATATTCGCAATAACTTAGAAGCACTGGGAAATATACCCATCATGACCAATGATGGTGAGTATGTGCCAATCGCCGAGGTGGCTGAGCTTGAATATACCAATATACCCAGTCAAATAAGTCGAGAAAACGCAAAGCGCCGTATCGTAGTCACAGCAAATGTGAGAGATCGTGATTTAGGCTCTTTTGTGAATGATGCTAAAGAGCAGATCGCAGCCAATGTGGAACTGCCAAGTGGCTACTGGATAAGTTATGGCGGTACGTTTGAGCAATTGGAAAGCGCAAGTCAGCGACTGAGTTTGGTTGTGCCCGCAACGCTTTTTCTGATCCTTACATTACTTGTGATTGCATTCGGCTCAGTCAAAGACGCCTTGATAATTTTTACAGGCGTCCCTTTGGCATTAACTGGCGGCATCTTTGCGCTTTGGATCAGAGATATGCCTCTTTCAATATCCGCAGGGATTGGTTTTATCGCGCTCTCTGGTATAGCTGTATTGAATGGTCTGGTGATGCTGTCTTTTATCAGGCAGAGGATGGAAGAAACTGGCGAGTTAGTAAACTCGATTATTGATGGTGCAATGACACGTTTGCGGCCAGTGCTGATGACCGCGTTAGTGGCGAGTCTTGGTTTCGTGCCCATGGCGCTTAACGTAGGTACTGGCGCAGAGGTGCAGCGACCTCTGGCAACGGTGGTCATTGGTGGGATCATATCCTCTACCTTATTAACTCTGGTTGTACTACCTGTACTCTACAGACTCGTTCACAGCAAAACTGCGATCTAATGTTAAGGGCTTTCTGATTAATGACGAAAGCCCTTATTTCGAATTAACCAGAACGAAGATGAGTTTGTAGATGCTCGTTTACTAACAGAAGATGAGTTAGAGAAATTAAGAGAACTGTATATTGCTAAGTATTTAGGCATTGCAGTTAAGACACCACAATGTGAAGAAAGAAAGAAAGCAAAGAACTATTACAAAATGGCTACATACAGATTGTTCAACAAAGCAAAAGCAAACATAAAAAAAATAGAAGATGAAGGTATGTTTGGAGTAGGGCATTAGAGTTACAATGTTTGTAACTTACAAGTCGCTAAGTTACTGATAAAACAGAGGAATTGGTTTAATGGGCAGAACAAAAACAGAAGGGAAGAGTTACACGAAAGTTACACGGTTTTATTTTCGTGCTTGTAGCCCTTTGTCTATAAGGCTCTGTAAATCTGCGACTATTGAGTGGGAGTGAAATAATGAAAAGATTTCATACAGATAAAATAGGAACTGTTGGTATTTGGATTGCTGCTTTAAGTTGTCCCGCATGTTTTCCTGCATTCATTTCACTTGCTTCTGTTATGGGGTTGGGATTTCTGTCTGTTTTTGAGAGTATTGCAATTAACTACCTGCTACCTTTTTTTACTTTAGTAGTCTTGGTTTCAAATTTATATTCGTGGTTTAATCATAAAAACCATCTGCGTGGTTTTTTAAATACTACAAGTCCGTTTGTGATTTTTTTAGTTCTCTATGTCTTTTGGGAATTTGCATTTAGTAGGACGATTTTTTATGTGGCACTTTTGTTGATGTCTTTTGTGGCAATAATTGATGTGATAAAACCCATATCTAAAAGGTGTTGATAAATGGAATTAAACTCAACTATAACTTGCCCTAATTGTGGATATAAAAAAACTGAAACAATGCCGACTAATAGTTGTCAATTTTTTTATGAATGTGCAAATTGTAAAGCACTTTTAAAACCTAATAAGGGTGATTGCTGTATTTTTTGTTCTTTTGGAGATGTTGTTTGTCCACCTATTCAAGAGGGAGATGCTTGTTGCTGAAACAATCGGTTCGCAATTGATAAGGTAGGATTGAGTCTCCTTTTTCACTTTAATCTTCATTGAATCAACCAAGAAAAACCAGTTAGACCAGGGCAGTATTTTATCTTCTGACACAGTGAGTCAGTGAACAAAACATGTATAATTTTCTGATACAAACTTTGTATGAAACACCTAGGTTATAGGTATAGTCATACAACAATGGGTAAAAAATGAAACCTCTCTTATACAAAGTTAATACAAACTTTTTTAAAACCCCTTTAAATAAAGGGTTTCAGAGAGTATTACTCATTGAGTGGGAATAAATTTTTA
>Ga0206683_10002629_pt1 | contig 12069 bp, 9 predicted proteins | sample M280m12015metaG_FD_155483 | JGI IMG/M metagenome (GOLD analysis project Ga0206683, IMG submission 155483) | Ammonia-oxidizing marine archaeal communities from Monterey Bay, California, United States - M2 80m 12015 | ecosystem: Environmental > Aquatic > Marine > Intertidal zone | place: USA...
TGTGAACCTCTCAGTGCTCCAGTCTAGGCTTGATCCTAAGCGTCTAAGTTGTGAGGTAATTTTATTACCAGAATATTTTTTCCAATCCCAAACTTCTTTTTCAAAAGCTTCTCTACCGATACCATCCTTTGACTTACCCTCGGCATTTAATCTTCTTTCGACTACCATTTCAGTAGCAATGCCAGCATGATCTGTTCCAACTTGCCACATAGTGTTTTTACCTGACATTCGATAGTAGCGAATCAAGCAATCCATGATGGCATTTTGAAATCCATGCCCCATGTGAAGTGTTCCAGTTACATTTGGTGGAGGAATAGCTAATGAATAAGATTCAGACCTATCATCTGGGGTAAACAGACCGGAATTTTCCCATTCTTGATAGAGTCTTTGCTCTATCTCAGATGGGTCATATGGCTTCTTATCCATTACCTATAAGGATTTGAAAAGTCTTATAAATTTCCATTTAAAATTAATTCAGCCAACAATGGAACTGGTCTGCCGGTGCCACCCTTTTTAGCGCCACCATTCCAGGCACTTGCTGCAATATCCATATGAGCCCATTTAAAATCTTTTGTAAAATTAGATAGAAATGAGGCAGCATGGATAGTTCCAGCTTCTCTACCACCACCAATGTTTGCAAGGTCTGCAAAATTTGTTTTTGTGCAATGCGCATATTCATCCCAAAGAGGCAATTGCCAGGCTCTGTCACCAGATTTTTCTCCAGCTGCTAAAATTTTATCAGCCAGGGGTTGGTTATTGGCCATCACTCCAGTAGCAGGACTGCCAAGCGCAACAACTACAGCTCCAGTTAAAGTAGCCATATCGATTACATGACTAGGCTTGAATTTCTTTGAGTAAGTCAACGCATCACATAGCACTAATCTACCCTCAGCGTCTGTGTTCAAAATTTCGATGGTTTGGCCTGACATGGAAGTGACAACATCACCAGGTTTAGTGGCGCGTGCAGAGGGCATATTTTCTGCACAAACCAACAAGCCTACAACATTTACTTTAGCTTTCAGTCTAGCCAGTGTTTGCATAATTCCAAATACGGATGCAGCTCCACACATGTCCCATTTCATCTCATCCATGGCAGGGCTTGGCTTAATTGAGATGCCACCAGTATCAAATGTAATTCCTTTGCCTACTAACACGATAGGCTGCTTATCATTTGCACCACCCTTGTATTCAATGGTCATCATCCTGGATGGCTCATCACTACCTTTACCAACTGATAAATAAGATCCCATTTTCAATCTCTCCATATCCTTCTCATTGAGACTAGAAATTTTTAGAGCTGGAAAATCTTTTTTAAGGGCTTTTGTTTTACGCTCAATAATTCTTGGTGTGCAATGGTTTGCAGGTAAATCACCCAGGTGTTTTGTAGCATTCATTCCCTCACCAACAGCATGACCTAGTTTTACTGCAGTTCTAACTGATCTTAGTTTTGCTGGGGTTAAGCCAGCAAATAATAGAGTTCCTTTTTTAACTGTGATAGGTTTTGCAGTTTTATTTTTTGTTGCATTAAAAGTATAAGCTGCAGACTCAAATGTCCTCGCTGCTACTTCAGCAGCCCAGGCGACATCAAAATCCTTTGAGGTGGTTGAACTCATGAGATATGCAAAATCCTTTGCCTTGGATGATTTGACCAAGCCCATGATCTCCTCGTAATAACGCAGCACCAAAAAGCTTGCTGCTTTAGGATCTGGCTCTTTAATCAGCAGAATATTTTTAGCTGCCACTTTAGCTGGGGCAGGGAGAAAAATAGATTTTCTAGACCCGCTATTAATTTCTTTGATTGACTCTTTAACCAATGATTGAGCGCTTGATTGAAGGTCTTTGAGTTCAGCGGCGGCAGCTGTTTTTTTATTAACTGCAATTATTAACATATCTGTTTTAACCTTTAATAGATCTGCAGAATTAACATTGTTTGCTGTTAGACTTGATAAGACTTTGTAAGCCATAAACCATACTCCTGGTAAAAATTACTGATAAGATATTTATTGTAATGCATCAAGATCCCTAAAGGCATGTATAAAAAGAATATTCTTGCAATTCATTTAAATTCTCAAATTTTTAAAGGTTTTACTGCAATTTTATTTATTCTGACGGTTTTAATTTTCTCATCAAGACTTGTTGGATATTTTGAGCAAGCTGCATCAGGCAGCTTGAATCCAGATATTATCTTTGCTGTAATTTTTCTTAGATTGCCTGATTTTCTTGCATTATTGATTCCTTTTGCATTTTTTTTGAGCCTGTTATTAGTTATATCTGAGCTGTATAGCTCCAATGGAATCTATGCTTATTTTTCTGCAGGAGTGTCTCGATTAAGACTCATCAAGCACACAGCCCCATTTTTTTTCATCACTTTGATTTCATGTGCACTGATTAGCGTTTATTTAGCTCCCTATGGCAAAGCTCTGTCTAAAAGCTTGATAGCTGAGCAATCATATGAAGATAAGCTATCAATGTTGCAACCTGAAACATTGGTTAATCTTGATGAAGCTGGAAGTTATCTTTATTTTAAATCTTATGATGGCGAACAAATGACCGGAGTAACATTTTTTGTTCAAGATGACCCATCTCTATCAATCATTAGGGCTGAACTACTTGAAATTTCAAATCAGGACAATGCTATGGTTTTAAATTTCCAGAATGGATCTATCTATCCAGACCTAAATAGCTCTAATCAAATAGATGCCTCATTCAAAGAATTGATTCATTCCATTGGAGTTGGACAGACATCAAGCAAACTATTTACCCTTTCAAAATTGCTGGATTATAAAAACCAGTCCAATTTTATTCAGAACCAATGGAATGTCAGCATTCCGATTATGCTTATTGCATTATTATTGCTTAGTTTTGTTTTTGGTAAAGAGAATCCTAGGTCGGGAAGAGAAGGCAGCCTTGTTACAGGGATATTAATCTATATCTTTTACCTAAGTGCCTTGGTTGCATTTAGAGAAAGCTATTCTGATAACTTTAATCTCCTTTATTACTTTCTATGGCCTGTGCATCTGGTGTTTTTATTTTTTGGAAGCTTGCTTTTTTGGCTTGATGGAAGGGTTTCATTGAAGAGTTTTTTTTCTAACTCAAGAATTAAAACGATCTTAATCCTCTTTTTAATATTTGTTCTTTTGGCGTGGTTAAGCTCATGATAAAGAATATTTTTAATACCTATTCCAAACATCTCATTATTAGAAGCTTTGTAATCTCAGCTCTGGTATGGATTGTGATGTTATTTCTTGATTTTGCAGTCACTCTAGTATTGGAGCTTGAAAATTTATCAGATGATAAAAATTTTCTAACTATCTTTAATCTTGTGCTTTATGAACAATTGCACAAGGGGATACAATACCTTGAAAGCTCTATGTTGATAGGTACGTTAATTGCACTATCAATATTTAATCAGCAGGGCAATTTAGTTTTTTTACGCTCAGCTGGGTTTTCGCCTTTAAAAATTGTTTTAGTATCAGGCTTGGGCCCATTGATATTGTCATTGGTATTAATTTTTTTAGATGAAACATTATTCATGGATTTGGCAAAAAAAACTAAAGTTCATAATCAGCCCAACCAATCAGCTGAAGTAATTCAATGGGAGATAGCCGAAAAACATCTCATCGGTTTAAGGCGCTTAAATGATAGTGAGGCTGAAGCAATTAGAATTATAGAATTTAATGATCAACAAAAAATTGTCTCATTCACTAGTTTTAAGGGCGGTAAATTAGGTGATGGTAAATTGCAAATAGCAGACTCTCTCGCTCACAAAACATTTGATTTCCCCGCATCTTTTTTGCTCTCAAACAGTGTTCTGGAAAAATTCTCTTTATCTTCATTGCTTGAATTGAAAAGCACTTACAAACTTGAAAATGATCTGCAAAAAATTGATTCGTTAATATATTCAAGGGCGCTATTACCAATTTCTATCATTGCAATAATTTTTTTAGCAGGCAGTCTGATGTTTGATAATATGCGCTCAGCAGGAGTCGGTCGACAAATAATTATAGGCATTTCACTCGGACTAATTTATGACTTAATCAAAGATTTGAGCATCGCATCATTTCTAACTTATCAATGGCCAATATTAATTGCACATTTGTTACCAATTATTATTTTGATTGGGGCGGGGGCATATAAATTCCAGAGAATCTAGCTAGATTTTTCTAATTTTGTTTTTGAAAGAATATCATTAACTGCAAGCTTTTTTGAATCTGCGTAAATAAGAAATAAGGGCATTCCCAGAAGTGCCAACATTCCACAATTAACCAAATATCTTTGGAATGTTTGCTTGAGGGTAATACGATCAAGGTTAGGGTCTGAACTAACAATTTTAAATTTCCAAACTTGCATTCCAAGAGTTTGACCATTCTTGATCCAAAAAAATGCAAAAAACATCCACCCACTTACAAAAACCAATAAACTTCCTATGACCGGATGCAAGATTGCACCATCATTTAACCAAAGCGCTAAAGAGCCTACTAGAAACCAGACACCAAGCAGTAAAAAGAGGTCATAGACTGAAGCTATGATTCTAAGAAAGGGTCCAACGTAAGGTGTTTTTTCCATTAGTTTGATATAGTATTCTCCTAAATCATAACTCAAATAATATGAATACAAGTAATACTTTTTTTGGGCATCCAATTGGACTAAGAACGCTATTTTTAACTGAAATGTGGGAGCGCATGTCTTATTATGGAATGCGAGCCTTATTAGTTTTATATATGACAGGTGCTGTTACTGGTTTTAATCCTGGTCTAGGTTGGTCGCAAATTGAGTCTCAAGCAATTTATGGTATTTATTCTGGGATGGTTTATTTTATGGTCGTTCCTGGGGGATGGATTGCAGATAATATTTTAGGACATCAAAAAGCAGTATTAATAGGAGCTTTAATTATTGCTCTAGGGCATTTTACTTTAGCTATTCCTATTGAGCAGACATTTTTCTTGGGTCTGATTTTTGTTGTTTTGGGTACAGGTCTCCTTAAAGGAAATATCTCAACTATTGTTGGTCAGCTATATGAAGGTCAAGATGATAAGAGAGACTCTGGCTATACCATTTTTTATATGTCCATCAACATAGGCTCCACTCTTGGGTTTTTGATTTGTTCATACTTGGGTGAAAAGATTGGATGGCATTGGGGGTTTGGTGCAGCTGGGATAGGAATGACTTTTGGCGTCATCCAATATATTAAGCACAAACATTTATTGGGAGATGCTGGCATGCATCCAAATGAAATGTCAGATGATAAACGTAAAAAGCTTACTAACTATTTAAAAGTATCGCTTGTAGGAATGTTTATGGTCATCGGAGCCGGCCTTCTTGGTTTCTTTACTATTGACCCAAGATTTTTTGCTGAACAATTTGCGTATTTTCTTACAATCATTGCTGGTTTGTATTTTATTTATCTCTTTCTTTTTGCCGGACTAAACGCTACTGAGAGAAAAAATTTAATTTTATTATTTCTCCTCTTTATAGGAGCTGCTGCTTTTTGGTCAGGCTTTGATCAATCAGCGGGTTCATTAAATATTTTTGCAAGAGACTATACAGATTTGTCAATTGCAGGATATAAAATTCCAGTTGGATGGCTTCAGTTTGCAAATCCGGTAATAGTTGTTTTATTTGCTCCAATCTTTGCAGGGATTTGGGCGCAATTAGCTCGAAAAAATTTAGATCCGTCATTACCAATTAAATTTGCAATTGGGCTTTTATTTATGGCATTGAGTTTTCTTGTGATGATTGTTGCTGTCAATATCGCTATTGAAGCATCTCCTGTAGGTATGCAATGGCTTCTTTTAACTTATCTGTTTCAAACATGGGGTGAATTAGCCTTATCACCAATTGGTTTATCAGCATTTTCTCGCTATGGTCCCAAGAGATACATGGGTCAGATGTTTGGTTTATGGTTCTTAGCTAGTGCAATTGGAGGTGTCCTTGCAGGACTGCTTGGGGGAGAGGCCTTAGATGGAGGGCTTGAAACTATATCACCAGTCTTCGAATTTATGATTCAGTATTATCTGGTTATTGCTGTTGCGTTAATTGCACTATCTTTTGTTATAAAAACAGCAAAAGATTAAACGTTTTTAGCTGGCTTGATTGTTTGTTTCGACAAGAATCTGTTGGTAGATCTCTTGCAGCAATTCTAAATCTGCCAAAGAGATTTTCTCATCTATTTTATGAATGGTTTGATTTCTTGGCCCAAGCTCAATAACTTCTGAGCCCGATGGAGAAACCCATCTTCCATCAGATGTTCCTCCACCATTATCAATAATCGCTTCTTTGCCATTGATCTTTTTTAAAGCTGTTTGAATAATAGACAGTAGTTCAGTTTTTTTTGTTAAATAAGGCTGAGCATTTAAAGTCCAATCTATTTTAAATGAACATTTTGATTTTTCTAAAACTTGAATAAATCTTTCTTTGAGTGATTTCTGGCTCGATTCTGGAGAAAATCTAAAATTAAAAAGCATATTCAAATGTCCTGGAACAACATTTGTAGCGCCAGTTCCAGAATCAATATTTGAAATTTGAAATGATGTTGGATCGAAGTGTTCATTGCCTTCATCCCAAATAATTTGGTTGAGTTCATTTATAATAGGTCCTACCTCCAAAATAGGGCTTAAAACTTTGTGAGGGTATGCAACATGGCCTTGTTTGCCAATCAACCTAAGCTTCCCACTCAAAGATCCTCTGCGGCCGACCCTCAAGACATCTCCAACACTGTCAGATGAGCTTGCTTCACCAACTAGGCAGTAATCAATAAATTGATTTTGATCTGTCAATGAGTCAATCAAAGTGTTAATTTTTCCATCAGCTGGCTCGCCTTCCTCATTGCTGGTTAACATAACCCAGATTTGAAAATCAGGCTTTGGATTATCAGCTAAAAATTTTTTTATTGATTCAATAAAGACTGCGACACTACCTTTCATATCCGCTGCTCCTCTGCCTATTAATTCCCCATCTACAATATTTGCTTCAAACGGATGTGAAGTCCATTCCTCTTCTGGACCAGAGGGAACAACATCAGTATGTCCAAGATAGCAAAATACCTTTCCTGAATCTCCATACTTAGCCAATAGCGTTTCACAATTTAGCTCAGGAATTTTTTCTATTTGAAAACCCAAGGGAATTAACTCAGCCTCTATGAGGTCAAAGCAACCCCCATCTTCTGGGGAAATGGACTTTATTTTAATAAGTGATTGAGCTAGTTCAAGTGCAGACATAAGTTATTAGTTTTTATGAAGAGTTTCATTTAATGCTACTGATTTAGGATTAATTTTTGCTTCAATAGCACCGCTTTGAGAGTTCCTAATAAATAACAAATTATTGCATCCTGCAAGTTCTGAAGCCTTAACAACTGATCCAGGTTCGTTATTGGAATTATACATTGTAATTTTTGATCCCCCAGTAATATAAAGACCTGCCTCGATAATGCAGTTATCACCCAGTGGAATGCCAAGACCAGAATTTGCTCCTAGAAGACAGTTTTCACCAATGGATATTTTTCTATCATTACCTCCTGAAAGAGTTCCCATAGTGCTGCAGCCACCTCCCAAATCTGAGTTTTTACCAACTACAACACCTGCAGAGATTCTTCCTTCTATCATAGCTGGTCCAAGCGTCCCTGCATTAAAATTTACAAAGCCTTCATGCATAACTGTTGTTCCTTCACTCAGATAGGCGCCAAGCCTAACTCTGCTGACATCTCCAATACGAACACTAGGAGGAATAATATAGTCTGTTAAACAAGGAAATTTGTCGACTGATTTGATTTCGAGTGACTCATTATTTTTTTGTGACGAAAGAATTCTTTTATCAATATCATTAAGCTCAATTGGCCCTTGGTTCGTCCATGCAACATTCATGAGAGAGTCGAATAAATTTTCAAGATTTAATGAATTGGGTACAAAGTGCTTATAAGAAATTAGATGCAATTTTAAGTATGCTTCCTCAATAGTTTCAATGGGTTTGTTCTCTAAAATCCTGCATAAAACCAAAGTTTTATTTTCTTCAAGGCTGTTCATTGCATCATTTAAAATTTCATCCTGAAGATTAAGCTGGGCAACATCTTTTATTGCAGTCACATTACCAGCCATCAAGGCATCCCATATCTCATAGTGCTGACTGAATTCATTTTCACCATTTTTAAAACTAATACATGGAAAAAAGGTATCTAATGTATTGCCTGAGGTGCCTTGAGTTGAAATGCCAAGGCCAATTAATGGAAAATTTTTCATATGATTATTATAGGCAGTCTTAATCTTTATTGTAGTGCTTACAGGTTCTTTAGTTTCTTTTGTAGTTGATTAGTTTTATTTTGAGAAATGCATGATTTTGTTTTTTCATCAATTACCGTGAAATTATCTTCTACTTTTTCACCAAGGGTTGTAATTCTAGCTGAGTCAATACCAATACCATGATCAAGGAATATGTTTGCAACTTTAGAGAGTAAATGAGGTTGATCTAAGGTTTCTAGCGTGACCAAACTTGCATCTCTGTTATTTGTCGGGGATATATGCGCTCTGGTAGGGTATTCAAATACTTTTTTGTATGTTGTTTTTAACTTGGCGATTGCTTTGAAATCTTCAGAGGAGACTGCATTAATAATTTTTTGTTCAATATTTTGAATATCCTTTTGAATCAAATTGCCTCCAAGGATTTTATGTCTACAAATAAAAGTATTCATGGCATATTTCCCATCATTAGTTGTATGAATATCTGAATCTATAGTTTCTAGCGAAAGCTGCTCAAAGCTTCTTACAGTTTTTAAAAATAGACCAGCTTGATTCGGAGTGAAGATAAATATTTCAATTAGGTTTTTTCTGCTTCTTACAAAAACAGATGTTTTGCTCTTGGAAGCAGCAACGGTTTTTGCTTGGTTTGATAGTTGTTCTAGTTGATATTTTGAGAAATATGCATCTGGCAATTGATCCCATATCTCATTCAAGAATCCATGTCCTTTTTTAATGATATTAACTGATGCAAGCTTTCTTTCAGCAACAATCGATTTATTAGATTGCACTTCCTTAAGATTCAGTTTTCTTCTAGAGGACATATAGAGCTGATTCAATAAGTCATGTTTCCAAGAGTTCCACAAGGTTGGATTAGTGCCTCTTATATCATTGATGGTAAGCATATAAATATAATTAAGCTTTTCTAAGGTATTTGCATTTTTAGTAAAATTCGTAATGGTTTCTGGGTCGTGAACATCGGTCTTTTGAGATATGGATGACATGATTAAATGATTTTTAACTAGCCAAGATAATAGCTCAGTATCATGAATAGAAAAGTTTAACCTTTTGCAAAATTTCTTGACTATCTTTTCTCCTATTTCAGAATGATCTCCGCCTTTTCCTTTTCCAAGATCATGAAAAATTCCAGCAAGATATAAAAGCTCAATTTTAGGTAACTTGTTGATCAATTCATGTTCAATTTTCATTGAAGGATCAACTTTTCCGATTTGCATTTGTCTCATGTTTCTTACAACTTTAAAAGTATGCTCATCAACGGTGTATACATGAAACATATCAAACTGCATTTGGCCTTCAATTTCTCCAAATTCTGGAATTAGCAATCTCATCAAGCCTAGCTGTTTAAGTTTTTTAAGAATAGTTGAAAGATTTGTAGTTGATCTAAGTATTTGAAGGAATTGAGAGCCTGCTTCAGGTAATAAAAAATAGTTAGAATCAATCTTGGGTAAAGACCCTTGAATCTTTCTAATGGATTTAAAATCTAGCCCATTAATTTTTTTAAGTTTTCCAACTTGGATCAAGCTATCCAAAATTAATTCAGGTCTCTTTATCAGATCAACGCTATCTGCAATTCCCATTCGATCTTTGAATATGTAATAGTTTTTTGTATAGGGTCTTTTCAGCATAGTTAATTGATCATCGTATGCCTGAAAAACAAGCTCATTAAAATCTGATAGGTTGGATGCATGTAGGAAAAAAATTCTCATGAATTTCTCAACAGCAGATGACTTTATAGATGCTTTAAGTCTTGATTTTTTAGCAAGTAACAGCTGATTCTCAAAGCTAATGCGATTTGAGTTGCTTTGAAGATTAAGAAAAAATCTCAGAGTTTTAATATGAGCATAAGATTGATTGATGCTCGCTATTTCTTTTTTTGAAAAAAGTTTGGCGGTTACGCAATCTTGTAATTTTTTTAATTCAAAGCAATGCTCTAAAACCCATAAAGCGGTTTGAAAATCTCGTAAGCAACCTGGAGATTCTTTGAGGTCTGGTTCAAGATTAAATTCGGTAGAGTCAAAAGATTGAAATCTATGATATTGTTCATGTCGTTTAGCTTTAAAAAATTTAGTTTTATTCCATATTCTTGATATTTTCTTCAAATCACGACCCAAGTCAGCAACTTTATCTTTTTTGCAGAAAATAATTCTATGAGAAAGATATGAGGTAAATTCTTTTAGATCAGATTTTGTTATATTTTCAATGTCTTTAACCCTTCGAACTGAATGTCCAACCTTTACTTTAAGAGTCCAAAGCCATCCAATAAAATCTTTGATATCTTCAATTTTCCTTGTCTTAGAATTAAATTGAATAATAGAGAGATCAATGTCGGAGGAGGGAAAGAGTTCTTTTCTTCCATAGCCTCCAAGTGCGACTAAGGCAAAATCTGTTTCAAGCTCTCTTCGCATGAATTCCTTTCTAATAATCTCATCAAATTTATTTGATCTCTTGGTAAGAAAGGACTGAATCAATTCAGGTTTTCTGAATACAGTATGAAAGCTTTTTTTAAAGTCGAGATTAATGCTTTCTAATGAGTTGCTCAAAAGGATTCGTCACTGCGTTTAGTTAGAACCTCCACGCCAGATGATGTAACCGCAAGAGTATGTTCCCATTGAGCAGAATTTCTTCCATCTTTTGTTTCTACAGTCCATCCATCACTTAGGAGTTTGGTATATTTTGATCCTTGATTGATCATTGGTTCAATCGTAAAACACATACCTTCTTTGATTTCGAGACCTCTACCAGTTTTGCCATAATGCAGAACTTGGGGTTCTTCATGATAAACCTGCCCAATCCCATGGCCGCAATAATCCTCCACCACTGAGTAATGATTTTTTTCTGCATGCTCTTGAATAACTGCGCCAATGTCACCTAAATGAGCTCCAGGTTTTACAATATCTATCGCTTTGTACAAACATTCTTGTGTAATTTTTACAAGTCTTTCATTGTGAGGCTGTGTCTTTCCAACCAAGAACATTTTAGAGGTGTCGCCATGCCATCCATCTCGAATGACTGTTACATCTATATTTAAAATATCTCCATCTTTAAGTATTTTTTTGTCTGAAGGAATTCCATGGCAGATTACTTGATTGACACTTGAGCAAATTGTTTTTTCAAAACCGTTATAACCTACATTTGCAGGGATAGCTTTTTGCTCATGAATAATAAAGTCATAACACTTTTTATCTAGGTCTTCAGTGCTAACTCCAGGAACTACAAATGGGGTAATCATTTCTAATACTTCAGCTGCCAATTGGCCTGCAATTCTCATCTGCGATATTTGCTCTTGATTTTTTAAATTTATCTTCATTTTTTTTAAAATTTGATGGACGTTAAGGATTTATCAATATAAAGTACCCTTTTAATGCCAGCGCACAATTTTAGCTCATTAAATCTTCAATTTTCACAATTTTTTTCTTTCTTTTTTACTTTTTTTAAGGGAGACCTTTGATGTCTTTTCCAGCCATTTTAATTCTTGAGGATGGTTCTGTCATTGAAGGGGATGGATTTGGTGCAATGGAGCCATCAGTTGGTGAAATTGTCTTTAATACTTCTATGTCAGGCTATCAAGAGATTATCACTGATCCATCATATGCAAAACAAATCATAGCTTTTACCCATCCTCACATAGGAAATACCGGTATTAATGATGAAGATAATGAATCTGATAGCATTTTTGCCTCTGGAATTGTCATTAAAGATTTACCAAATCATTATAGTAACTGGCGCGCAACCCAATCTCTTGATAGTTTCCTAACATCAAAGAGAACAATTGGAATTTCAAATATTGATACCAGGGCATTAACATCAAAGTTAAGAGATCATG
>Ga0206683_10002632_pt1 | contig 12064 bp, 14 predicted proteins | sample M280m12015metaG_FD_155483 | JGI IMG/M metagenome (GOLD analysis project Ga0206683, IMG submission 155483) | Ammonia-oxidizing marine archaeal communities from Monterey Bay, California, United States - M2 80m 12015 | ecosystem: Environmental > Aquatic > Marine > Intertidal zone | place: USA...
TACAGCACCAGAGTCACCTAAAGCAATACCTTGCCAAACTGTTCCATCTGTACCTGGTTCTATATTAAGAACTTGGTCTTTTAAATTAACATAAGAGTTAGAAAGATATCTAACTGTTTCACCAATTGCATAAGTTGTAGCTGTGCTATAAGCACCTGTCCATTTAAATCCTTCAACTACTAAAGACCAATAAGTTGTATTTACTCCACCAGTATTTAATGATGGTCTTTGACTTTGAGCGTCTAATACACATACATAAGAATTACCACCATACTGAACTGTATCACCAGTTTTGTATAATGTTCCGTGTGAATAAACACCAGTAGCTTTGAAACCTGTTGTAACTACATCCCAATAAACTTTGTTTGACCGATTGTAAATAAAGTTTGAAATATTTTTATCTTGACTTGTAGTATATGAAACCTTTTGTGAAGTACCACCACTTACATAAGTATGAACAATTGCTGATTTATCAGTAGCAACAATATATGTACTTGAATCAGGCACATCATAAACTTTAAATATTCCTGAACTGATTGTACTATTAGGATATGTTTTCTGTCCTGATGAACACTCAACTATTACACCATCTAATTTAACTAAATCATTTCTACTTAATCCGTGAGTAGCAGATGTTATTGTAATAAGTCCTGTTGCATTATCATAACCAAAACCAGTAAGAGCAGTTGAACTTCCAACATTTGAAACTGTTGCTAATTTAACTGTACCACCAGTTACATAAGTATGGTCAATATTACTTGGTGCTAAAAAGACACTTAATTTTTTATCACCGTTTTGTGTTTTAACAGGATAAATTCCTGAAAAAGGTGCTTGTGGATAAACTTTAGTACCATAAGCACAAGTTGTTTGAACTCCAAATATATTTACGGTATCACTTGCTGATAATCCGTGTGTTGGTACAGTAATTACTACTTTACCAGTTGCTGTATTATAATTAAAACCTGAAATTGCTAATCTAGTATTATTAGATTTAAGAACGGTACCACCAGTTACATAAGATTGTACAACAGCACTTGTTCCTAAATTAATTTGGAATTCAGTTGCTGTTAAATTAGTTGCCTCTACTGTAAATTCTGTATTAGTTGAGTGTATTGGATATGTTTTATTTCCTGTATCACAGGATACAGTAATATCTCTTACTTCAATTAAATCGGAAACACTTCTTCCGTGAGGTGTTGATGTAGTAATATCTCCACTTGTTGATTCTTGTACAGCTGGGGTTCCAGGAGTTTGTCCTGTAGCTTCATCTGCTTGAACATAAACATAAGAATATCCTCCGTAAGTTACTACATCACCTTTTTGGTAAAGTGTAGCAGCGTTATAAGAATCTTCAAATTGTAAACCTTCAGAATAAACTGTAAAATTTTCTTGTTCAAAATTTGCTAGAGCACCGCCCGAAGTATGAGCAATAATACATTTATATTGATATGCACCAAATTTAACAACATCATCTAATTTGTAATATGTGTTAACTTGGAAGTCGCCTTTAAATGCTAAACCTTCACTATAAATATCAAAGTTTCCTAAAACTATATTGATATCTCCACCAGACGCTGATGTATGTTCAGTAGTACATCTATATGTTCTACCACCATACTTAACTAGGTCGTTTAATTTGTATTGTGTATCAGAAGCATAATCACCTTTAAAAATAATACCATCACTAAATTGTTCAAATTTAGACTGGTCTAAAACTAAACTTGATGATGTGTGTTGAGTAGTAGTACGGTATTGTTTACCACCATATGAAACTAGGTCGTTTAATTTGTACCAAGTAGCATTAGCATATACACCTTTAAAGTAAAATGATTCTTGGTGTAGTTGCCAATATTCTGTATATGTTCCAGGACTTGTATAAAAATCTTGTTCTGTTGCTGGTGACGTGTGGTTTTTAATACACACATAAGCATTACCACCGTATTTAGCAATATCATCAATGACGTAGCCAGTTGTTCCTGCCCAATCGCCTCTCCATTTAAATTTAAGTCTACCTAATTTGAAATCTGCCATTTTTCTCTCTTTTTAACTACTAATTTTATCCATATTAAACAGCACTTTGATAAGTTGTTGTATTAACAGGCGCTGTTAACTCTTCAAAAGTATTAAAGTCATCAATTTCTAATTTTGACCTGTCTACTATTTGCTTACTTCTTCTAACTAAATCCCCACTAGTACTATTTATAAGAAAACTAGTTGTGGTATCATCTGAATATTTAATTTGTTGGTACCTATCACTATCGTTATTATAGTATCTTTTATTAATTTGACCAACCACAATACTAGCACCTGTCGCTGGAATTAATACGAAATTTAGTGATGTTCCACCTGTTAATGTATAGGTTGAAAATGCTTCTTGTCTAACACCATCCATAAAACAAGCTATTCTTGTTTCATTTAAAACTGGTGTTGATATTGTAAATTGTTTGGTAGCACCGTCACCTGTGAAATATTGAACTTCAAACATCTCCAATCTTTCTTCAAGGTAATCTCCTTCATCTCTAGCAACACTATCAGATTTACCATCTTCATAGTACTTTGATACTTCTATTGGTTGAGTAGTAAAATTTGGATCAATAGAAGATAGATAACACATACCCTCTTTAGTACGTCTTAAACCATTGAATACTTTATTTTTTTTTATTTGAGCTGGGATTATATATGCCATTTATTTCTCTATTTATTTATTAAGTTATTGCCAAAATACTTGCTACTGCCTCAACATCAACAGAAGTTGAATCAGGAGAAGGATCAGCGACCACTCTTAATACGTCATTGTTCTCCAAATTTACTGGTTTATCTAAAGTTAATGTATTACTAGCAGGAACTTCTAAATTTCTACCTATATGTCTATAAGTTGTTCCACCGTCAATAGTAACTTTTACATTAACTTTTGCTGTACTGTATTCACTTTTATTTGAAATATATAATGCGTGAATTACAGCAGTTTCACCACCGCCTGCTGTATATAAATCTGCTGAGGAATTATCTAAAACCCCTACAGTCATTCCTGCATTTTTAAATGTTGACGGCATAATTTTTTATCAATCCTATGAACCAAATACTACAGAATATGCCAATGCGTCATCCGAAGTACCAATAGTACCTGAAGTATTAGGTAATTTTAATATTCTATCACCTGTTGGTTCTTCTACTGATAAAGTAGTTTCAAACGCATTTTCCAAATTTCCTTCAAATATAAAATTTGATCCGTTCATAGTAATATCTCTATTTGTACTAGAACCATTACTAGTTGCGTCTTGCAAAGTTACCGAACCTGCACCACCAATTTCTTTAATTTGATTAGTTGATTTTTTTATATAAAATTTACCATCTGTTACATTAACAGCTAACTCTCCAACATCCATATTATTTGCGTCTGGAATACGAGTTGCTACTTCTGTACGATATGGTTTTATTTTTGTTGCCATAGTTTATTTTTTCCTTTGTAATCTTGCTCTAAATTTTATTCTATTTACTAATTTTGTTTTTGATAATCTTCTATCTAATTCAATACCTAATTTTCTACCAATTCTCTCTAATTCTTTTTTTGTTTTGTTCTTTAAATCTTTAACTGTAATAACAGTAGTCTTTGGTTTAACTGGTTCATAAGACTTAACTGTTCTATCAATAAACCTTTTAATCCAACCAAACATTAGAAAGTTCCTCCATCTACTGTAGTTACTTCAACGTCACCAGCTGTTATTGTAAAGTTATCAGCAGAAAAAGAAGCTACACCAATGTTTGATGTACTTGCTAATTCTCCAACAATTTGTAATTGATTGCCACTAGCAATTGTATTAATACCTTCGCCTGCTAAAAATTCTAAAGTGCCTCCAATTGAAACTTGTCCTTGTGTTGAAGACTCATCTTTGAAATAAAGAGGATCAGCAAATTTATCACCTGTTAAAGTGTTATTTGCAACCATTGAATTTTGAACACCTAAAGGTTTAACTCTTAATTGGTCACCTGAAACTTCAATTGAACTATTGTCAGGATTTGTATCTATCGTATTACCATCTTTAACTAAACCTGCACCTGCAGTAATTTGACCTGCACCAGAAAATTGTGATACATCTAAATCAGTTGTTCCAAATACTGGTTGTCCTGTATGTGTAAATGTATATCCATTGTTAGAACCAATAGTTCCTTCTTCTACAAATACAAATGAACCACCACTTAATTCAGGTGGTTGGTCTTCTGGAGTTGCTCTTGTTAATACAAAATCAGTTGATCCATCACCAACAGTTGTAACTTTATAAATACCGTTTTCGGTTGCGTCTGTTTGGTCTTTAACTAAAACTCTATCGTTAAGACTTAATGCTATATCATCAACTGATATTGCACCGTTAATATCTGCTGTTAAAGTTGCACCGACACCTGCTGTTCCATTATTATAAGTTGCTGCTAAATTAGCAGTTGTTGCTGCTTTACAAGATGGTTTAGTATCTAAACCTTGAGCAACTTGGTCAACGTATGCTTTATTAGCAACTGATTGATTTTGAAATCCTGCTCTATCTTCATAACCACTTGGTAAGATAACTGTACCTGTTCCGTGTGGTGTTAAATTAATATTTTTATTTGCTGCTGTTGTTGTAACTGATTGACCATCAATTGTAATGTCATCAATAACTAAAGAAGTTAATCCTGCAATATCTGTTTCAGTAGCACCTAAAGTTAATACCGAACTACCTAATGTTGTAGTAGGATTTGCTAAATTAGCATTTGATATTCCTGCACTACCAGATAAGTTTGAATCTGTTAATGTGTTCGCCTGAATTTCTACATTGTTATCGGTAACAACTGTATCCATACCAGCGGCACCAGCGAAAGTTAATGTTTCAGCTGTATTGTAAGTATCTGTTCCTGTATCACCTGCTAAATCTATAAATTGATTAACAGTCATAAACTCTAAATTACCAGCACCGTCAGTTTTTAAGAACTGACCAGCAGAACCATCAGCGCCTGGTAATGCAAATGTTGTTGTAGTTGCTAGTGTGTTAGGTGCTTTAAGTCCTACAAAGTTAGTACCGTTATTAGTACCTTCATTAAATTTTACTGTTCCACCTATACTAGTAGAATTACCTACTATAAATTCGTCTATTGCTTTATTTGAATCTACTATTACAGCACCGTTTCCTGTTAATGTACCTTGTACGTGATCCAAAATTTCAGCGAAATATTGTCCACCGATAACTGATATATTATTTGCGTCACCATTTCCATCAACTCCACCTTCCCCAATGAATAATCTATCTCCTAGATTACCTTGAGTTCCTGTTCCATAAGTAAATGCTAATTCCCCAAGTTTTAATGTAGCTGGTGCTGAAGTACTTGATGAACGTTTTATCTGTATTACTGTTGCCATATGCTATTTTTTAAAAACTCCCACAATTAAATAATAGTGTTCCTGTTGTTGTAACTATTTCCGTTCTGGTAACAAATTTACCATCACTAGCTCTATATTGTACCATAGCGCCATCATCTAAATTTGTTGTATCAACATCACCAAGAAGAGCGAATTTTAGGGAAGAATTTTGTAATGCACCAGCTGATGGTAAAGTTACTGAAACTACTTCTGGACCATCTCCAGTATTTACATTAATATTTGCTGTTGTGTTATTTTTTTGCCCTACCGTGGCTGTAATATCCTGTGCCATCTAATTCTCTCCTGTGAATATTTATAATATTAAATTAGACAGTAACCTGTGGTCTTACAGTTATAATGCCTTCAATTACTCTAGTGACACCAGCATCCTTTGTAATTTCAAGGTCGTATACATATCTCTCAGCATCCAAAGCACCTGTTTCGGTTGCTGTTAATGAGAGAGTAACTACTCCTGTGGTAGCGTCTGTCGCTATTGAAGTAGACATATTAATTCGTGTTCTTGTGGAAGCAAAACCTTTAGCCATCTTCGCCGCCACCGTATAACCAGTTAGGTCAAACGGTTGTCCATTAGCATCCTTTACAGTTACGTCTGAACTAAAGGTTGCGCCTTGGTCTATGGTTAAGTTAGCTATTGCTGCCATTTATTTTTTCTCGGATTCTGGTACTTCTTTTTTAATCAATTTGACTATTTTTTCGTTGTAATATTTAGTTAAAACATCTATCTTTTCAATCTCAATTAAATGTCTAGTTTTGCTTACCTGGATTTCTTGTCTTACTGCTATGCAATTCTGTAATTCAGGACTAAACTTCGTTTCATCATACTCTTTTTTGTCAATTGTTATCATACGCTTATCTCCATTTTTAAATTCATATTACTATTTATAATACTAACTTTGGTATTGTGCCTTAAATTTCTCTATTTTTTCCAATGCGTGTTTGTTGAACTTATAACCCATTTCCTTACCCACCTCAAATACTTTTATAAATCTCTTATATCTAATATCATAATTTGATAGGTCATTTTTCCAATGGAATCCATCCTCATCATATAACTCTCTATGTTCCATATCTAATGGTGTATTTTTATAAGTCATCATCATATGAGGAGAAACACCTATTAAATGAGAATACTTACCATACCTTCTCAATAACTCCAGCGTCATTTCAAAGTCTTCTTCTGTTTCAGTAGGATACCCTACAATTAATAAAAACTTCATTGTAATATTTCTGTCACCTAGATTATTAACAAAATAATCAATATCATCATTTGTAAACTTCTTTCTCATATGGTTTCTTACTGCTTCACTACCTGATTCAAGACCCATAGTTAAATGGCTACAACCAGAATTTGCTAAATTATCAAAGTCTTGTTGCGAAAATGTTTTGGATCCTCTAACAATAAACTGTCCATTCCATTTTATTTTCTTTTCTTTATTTGCTAATGAAGAACACAAATCCCTAAAATGTTTCATAGAACCATTAACTAAAGAATCTGAAAAACCAATACTCTTTAAACCTGTTTCTTCAGCAACTTTATGCATATCTTCAGCAATTTGTGTACCTGTTTTCCATTTGTACATTGCCCATATACTTGCTACATCACAAAAGGTGCAACCTCTAACACAACCTCTGGAACCAGAAATAATAGCTGTAGAATATTTGTGTTTCTTAATTACGTCTGAATAATCTGGTGGTGGTAAATCTTGTATACTCTCTATTTGTTTTGGTGGTTTTCCATTGATACCAGGATAATCTAAATTGCCTTTTAAAAATTCTAATAAGGCAAATTCTCCTTCTCCTACTATAAAATTTTTTTTCGGCCATTTCAAATCTACACCTGATCCACCATATAAAACATTATCATATTCTTCACCTAATTTTAATGCGTCTTTCTTTTGCATAAATGAAAATACAGATATACCTAACCACTTAAATTTATATTGAGAAATTTCTAAATGTATTCTATGTAAATCATCATATTGATTACCGTCAATAACTTTTACTTTATATCCTAACGGTTCTAAAAATCCTTTTAGAAAAGAAGGACCTGGTGCAGGTTTATCCTTATCCATTCCTGGTAAAGAAGTAATAACAATATCGTACATTTAATGAAATGCTCCAACAATATGAATACGGTCTACTTTTGAACAATTTAAAGCAGTATGTTTTTGTGTTGTATCTATAACATACGCCGTACCATCAGCAGGTAAATGAACCATTTTACCATTTAATAACAACCAACAATGTTCGTGTGTTTGTATTGGTATATGAAGTCTTTTAGTTTTATCATTATGCCAATAATAACAAGTTTTAGGTTTCATTATCATTATTCTTGTTCTTACAAGATTATTAAATTCCATAATTGAATTAATGTATGGTATATCAAATAGTGGAACATTATATTTTTTTTCAGTTTCATCAACTATTAAATAATTTTTTCCAATAGTAGGTTCAATAGGGTCCATATCTTTACTAGTACCTTGTAAATATATTTGATTATCAAATTTAGGTAATTTGTTTAGTTCAATTTTAATTCTTTCTAAATCGTATTTCATTTTATTCCCACTACCATATATCTATCGTACTTATCTAGTTTTAAACTACCTTTATATAATATCTTATCAAATTTTAAAGTTTGTTCAAATTCATCTACACTATTATGACAATTAATATGACCTTCTATTTGAGTATAGTTGTTTGATTGTAATATAACCAATGCACCTTTTTTTATTCTTTCCAACATATCATTAATAACCTTTTGTTCAAGATGTTCGCAAGAAGTACATATAACTATATCATATGTTCTAAAATTAAAGTATTCTATTTCAGCAGTAGCAAAGGTAACACCTTTATAAAGTTTCTGTCCAATAGCTTTGCATTGTGAGTCCTTATCAAAAGATAGAACTCCATTATCAATATGTGCTTTTAATTTATCTGCTAAACTACCATACCAACCAGCTGCTATACATATTTTTGGTTTATCAAAAAATGTAAAGTATTCTATTGACTTTTCTACAAGCCAATTCTTGCTTTGTTCTTGGTTATCGTTTATTGAGTTGATGATAGACTTGACCTGCTTAATACTGCCCACTTCACCAATCACTTTTAATATTGTATCCATAATCCCTAATAAATAGTATTAATAATATTTATAAGAGTATGAGGAATATGAAAAGAGTTATATATAGCATTTATGTTGATGTGCCTGCGAAAGAACATTTTGGTGAATCAAAATGCAAATATGATACATTAGATAAAGCGTCAATTACCACAAACGCATTTAAAAAGCATTATGAGAGGTTAATTATATCTAAACATCAATATGCTAAAGCTATAGGTGTGCCTTTTATAATGTATGAATATGATAACCGTTATCAAACATTTGAAAAGAACTTACTTAAAGACTTTCCAGAATTAACAGGTTATGAAATTGTAAATTTTTACAAGATACATTTACTATATGAACTAGCAAAAAAATATGATGAAATTTTATATTTAGATTTTGATGCTATACCTGTGACCAAAGATTCCTTTTTTGATGTATGGGATTTACAAAATCATATTGCCGTTTATAATAATAATACTAACATTAACAAATACACTGCTCTTGACGAAATAATTAATGGTATTAGAAGTCCTACAGCAAAATATTATAATACTCAAGCAATGCTTATTGATAAAGGACTTGATCCTAATAATGATGTTATCAATACTGGTATCATTGGTGCTTCAAAAGAACAAATTTTAAAATTAGATTTCTTTGGTGATTTTAAAGATACAATAGATTTAATGACAAAATTAAGAAAAAAAGGATTAGATAATTTATATCCTCAAAATATTATTGATATGTTCCGTTATGATAATGAAACAATTTTTTCGTATAAAATAAGAATGAATAGTGTTAATGTTCAATGGTTAGATAGACGTTGGCATTACTTCTTTGATAAACAATTTTATGTACCAAAAGAAACAAAAATAGTACACACGGTCAATAAAGACTTTGATACAGTATGGAGGTTTGATGAAAAACATAATATTTAGTTTGTATATACAAAATAACGAACCCAATTTAAGTGAAAAACACCAATTCACTAAAACGCAATTAGCAAAACATTATCAAAAATTAATAGATGTTAAGAAAGAATATGCCAAGCATTGTAATGCTGAATATAGACTTTACCACCTCTACACCCAAAACACTGCTTGGGAGAGATTTAAAAAGAAATTTAGTGGTTATCAATTTGATATCATCAATCTATACAAGATATATCTATGGGAAGAATTATGTAAAGAAGGTTATAATGTTCTTTATTTAGATTTTGATGTGATACCCAATACAACTGAATCCTTTTTTGAAAAATTTGATATGAATAAAATATGTGTCTACGCTCCTAATGCAACTAAAGAAAATGTGTGGTCTCAAAAAGATAGAAAGAATTATAAAAAAGGCAAGGTAGACTTTGAAACAATAGTATCACATAAAGACAAATATGATATGTATGTTAAAGCAATATGTAAAAAAGCAATGTTAGCAATTGATAATAAATATGATACAGATTATTTAATAGCAAATACAGCTATATTAGGTGGCAATTCAAACGCAATAAAAAAATTAAGGTATACAGAAAGATTAAATGAAATGGTAGATGTATTAAATAAAGCAAAGGAAGAGAAGTTTTTTGGTGAAGAAATTTCAAAACTATTCTTTGCAAATAATGAGATATTTGTACACTATCTATTAGATAAAGATAACATAGATTGGTATAATCTTCCTAAAGAATGGCATACCTATTTAATGAAAAAAGATGAGATTACTACTGATATTAAATCTGCCAAAATGATACACTTAATTAATAAAAGGTTTGAAGAACTGTGGACGATTCTAAAGTAAAACAATGATTATAAAAAAACTATCTAAACAAAAAGAAAAAATAGAAATTTTCGATTCTGATATAAAAAAATTCTACGAAAAGAATAAGTCATATTGCACTATGCCTTTTAAAGAAATATTTAGTGATAATGCTGGTAGATATAAACTTTGTTGCCACGCACAAAAAATGGACTGGAAATATACAGCTAATAATACCACACCTTTTAAGTTTTTCTTTTCTCCTGAAATGGAAGAAATAAGAAACAAAATGCTATCTGGTGAAAAATTAGACGCTTGTAAAGTTTGTTATAAATTAGAAGAAAATAAAGGTGAGTCATATAGAACTGACAAGTATAGAAAGAAATATGGAATAGATTTTGAACCAACAGGTATAGGATTAAAATTAAGAATTTTGGGCTCATATTGTAATTTAGGTTGTTATATGTGTCATCCTTATAATTCATCAACTAGAAGAAAGGAAATGAAAGATGTATATGGCAAAGATGGTCATAAGGAAACAAATCAATCAAAATTTCTCCCAATAAAATTTAAAGAATGGCACGATAGTATCAATGATATATTAGAAAATATTGAAATAATATCTTATATGAATATTACAGGTGGAGAACCATTACTATTACCAAAACATTGGGAGTTATTGGATAAAATTCCTGATGACCACGCTAAACATATTACATTATCTTATGATACTAACCTATCAGAATTAAGATATAAAGATAAATCTATATTTGATTATGTTGATAAGTTCCAAGATTTAAAATTAGGTGTTTCGGCGGATCATTATCAAGACAAAGAAGCTTGGATAAGATACCCTATTGATATTAAAAAATTTGAAGCTAATTTGGTAGAAGCAAAAGGTTTAATAAAACAAATAAATGTTAGTGTATCTCCTTTAAATGTTTTTGATTTAAATGAAATAAATGATTACTATAGGAGTAATTTTGGTATATCAACAACCTTTATGAATATAGTAAGAGGACCTGAATTTTTATCAATTAAAAATTTAAATCAAAAAGATAAAGATATGTTAATGGAAAAATATAAAAAACTACCTGACTATGAATATATAAAATCAGAATTATTATTACCTAAAACTCACGAACTAGATAAGATGAAAGAATATTGTGATAGATTATCTAAACATAGAAACTTTGACTGGAGAAAACTTTGGAATGAATTTTAAAGATAGAAATATTAACATTGATTTAACCTTTAGATGTCCTTTAGAATGTCCAAAGTGTATGCGACAAGCTATTAGAAGTAAAGGGTTTAAAATACCTGGTTCAGATATACCATTTGATAATCTAAAAAAAATAGCAAAATACTTTAAAGGATTAATTTTTTGTGGTCAAATTTCTGACCCTATATTTCATCCAAAATTTATAGAAATATTAAAGTATTGTTCAGACAATAATATACCAACAATAATTAATACAGCCGCTTCACAAAGACCAATGAAGTGGTATAAAAAAGCGTTTGAAACATATTCTAAAGCAGAATGGTTATTTGGTATAGATGGTTTACCTGAAGATAGCCATAAGTATAGAATACACCAAGATGGTAAACATCTCTTTGAGATGATGAAATTATGTGCTAAAATGGGTCTTACTTCTCGTTGGCAATATATTGTTTTTAATTACAATGAAAATGATATAGAAACTTGTAGAGAAATGGCAAAAGATAATGGTATTATATTTGATGTAATTTATTCAGGTCGTTGGAGTATAAGAGATAAGTATAAACCTAAAAATCCAAATCTATACTTA
>Ga0206683_10002639_pt1 | contig 12056 bp, 10 predicted proteins | sample M280m12015metaG_FD_155483 | JGI IMG/M metagenome (GOLD analysis project Ga0206683, IMG submission 155483) | Ammonia-oxidizing marine archaeal communities from Monterey Bay, California, United States - M2 80m 12015 | ecosystem: Environmental > Aquatic > Marine > Intertidal zone | place: USA...
TTCGTTTATGTATAAAATTCCGGTGTGCGTGCGGTGCTTCACATGTTCTGATTGATTGTCTTTGTGCCATGGGTGGCTGTATTCTTCAGTATCGGCTAACGCATCCACAGGTGTAGCTTCGCGGAACACCAGGTGCCCAAAGTCCAGCCAAAGAAAGGGCAGTTTGAAGTGCCTCTTTGTCTGCAGACGAACCCGGTTCATTACCTCAAGGCAGAGTAGGTGTTCAGGCTCGTGCTGATGAGGGCCATGACCGCCCAGTGAGTAGCCACCAAACGTTTCATTGGGTGTATGTGGGTGCGCATTGCCCTTGTAGCCATCGCCAACTTCTCCGTATTTCTCAAGCAATGAAATGAGAGCTGCACATTCTTCCGCGCTAATAACGTTGGGCTTAATCAGTCTGTAACGCAACTCGTCTTTGCTAAATGGCACTTCTGCGGTGATTGTATTCATGATGTTTAACCCGTTTGCGTCGACTATTTATGCCTGACTGCAGGTGCTAAGTCTAGAGTATCTAACTGCTGCCGCATACGGGGCAATCTGCTTGCTTGGGTATGCGTATCAGTCGGGTGTTAGCCGACGTCCCGTCATAGGTCCAGAGTTTTCCGGCGAGGTCGCTTTCTATGTCGCTGAGCAGTTTGATGGCTTCTGTGGCCATCATGCATCCGATGGTTCCAGCTACCGGCGCCAGGATTCCCTGCCCGGCGCAGTCTTCGAGGTTTTCATCGTGTTCTGAATAGAGGCAACGGTAGCAGCCTTCGCCTGATGTCTGCCGGTCATGGCGGAACAGGGCAAGCTGTCCTTCGAGGCGAATGGCCGCGCCACTGATGAGTGCACGGTGTTCTGAAAAACAGATTTTGTTGAGCAACCATCGGGTTGCGAAGTTATCACTGCAGTCGAGCACAACAGCCACATCCCGAACAGTTTCGCGCATCGCGTGTTCGTTCAGGCGTTCAGGTAGCGGAATGATTGTGGTTTCGGAATTCCATTCACCCAGACTTTGGGCGGCAGCTTCAGCTTTGTGGCGTCCGATATCCTTAGGACGAAACAGTATCTGACGCGGGAGGTTAGTGGCATCAACTTTATCGAAGTCATTAATATAGATTTTGCCGACACCTGCTGTAGTGAGATACAAGCTGGCGGTAGCGCCGAGACCTCCAGCACCCACAATAAGTACGCTGCTTTTGCCGAGACGCTTCTGACCCTTAGGGCCAATTGGCGGTAGGCTGTAGTGGCGGGCGTAACGAATGGCATTGGCATCTGAAAGGCTCATGATTTGAAGGGTCTCCTTAAAGGCAAAGTTTATTTTAGCCGATGTTCGTTTTGCGGGAACTAGTGCGCCTTCGGCGCCATTCGCCCTGAGGTAACCCGGGGCAATCCGGCAAGGTCGAGCATTGTCGATATTTCGACAAAACGGTGATCAGCCAGCAAAGCGCGAATGGCTTCTCCCTGCATAAACCCATGCTCCAGCAGCAGCCAACCTTCTGCGTTGAGGTGTTGAGGGGCGTTTTGGACGATAGCGCGTATGGCATTAAGGCCATCGTCACCTGAGTACAGCGCAAGGTCGGGTTCAAACTGAAGTTCAGGATCGGTAAGGCCGTTTTCCTTCAATCCGATGTAGGGCGGGTTAGATACGATTATGTCAAAGTTCGGGTCTGCTGTTTCGCCGGCAAGTGCGGCAAACCAGTCGCCCTCATGCCAGTTAACCTGCTGCTCAGAGCAGGCAGCATTTTCGGCAGCAATTTCGAGCGCTTTGCGGCTGATATCAGTAGCGTGAAGGTGACAGTGTGGGCGATCACTGCCAATAGCGAGAATTACGGCGCCGCTGCCCGTGCCAAGGTCGAGCACACGAGAAGAAGATTCTTTGGGGATTTTGGCAAGGGTGAGTTCCACCAGCAGCTCTGTCTCGGGTCGCGGAACCAGCGTATCGGGAGTCACTTTAAGGTTTAGCGTCCAGAACTCTCGGTTGCCGGTGATGTGAGCAATCGGCACGCGATTTCGCCGCTTCTCCAGCAGTTTCGCAAACAGTGCCTGATCTGCCGCACTGATTTCGTCATCGCTGCAGCTGTAAATCTGCGCGCGTGATTTGCCCAATACCATGCCCAGCAATAACTCAGCATCCAGTCGTGGGCTATCACTGCTGTCGGCTAAGCGCTGGCTCGCCAGTTTAATAAGTGGTGCTATCTGCATGGGATACGGGCTTGTGGAATGGGGGATAGGACTTTAGTGTTTGGAGCGCAGGCTCTATAGTAAGCTCTGCAGCATAATTATTGGAATTCAGTCATGAGCAAGTTCGCTAAACATCCGGAAACCCAGTGTATTCACGCTGGTGACACCATCGATCCCTTAACCGGGGCGGTTATGCCGGCAATTTACCCGAGTTCTACCTATAAGCAAGAAGCTTTTGGTGCCTGGGGGGATTATGCGTATTCCCGCAATGCGAACCCGACTCGTGCAGCGCTTGAGCGATGCGTGGCTGAGCTTGAGAGTGGCACAAGCGCCTTTGCCTTTGCTTCTGGAATGGCTGCATCGGCGGCGGTGCTGGAATTGCTTCCGGCCGGCAGCCATATGGTTGCCTCGCGAGGCATGTATGGGGGTAGCTTTCGGTTGTTTAATCGGGTGCGACGTCATTCGCAGGATTTAAAAACCGATTTTGTGGATTGCTCTGATCTTGCCGCGGTAGAGGCGGCAATTAAGCCAGACACTAAGTTGTTGTGGCTCGAGTCTCCGGTTAACCCGACGTTACAGATTGTTGACATTGAAGCGCTGGCGGCTATTGGGCACAAGCATGATGTATTGGTCGTCGTTGATAACACCTTTGCTACGCCGCTCGGCCAGCAGCCCTTAACATTGGGCGCCGATGTCGTGATGCATTCCTGCACCAAGTGGATGGGCGGGCATTCTGACACCTTAGGCGGCATATTGGTGGTTAAAGACGAAAAGCTTGCAGCTGAGCTGCAGCTGGTGAGCAATTCTACTGGTGGCGTTCTGAGTCCCTTCGAGTCATATCTTCTGTTGCGCGGTATTAAAACGCTGGCGTTGAGGCTGAATCAACATCAAAGCAACTGTTTTGCCATTGCTCAATGGTTAGAGAGACACCCGCGGGTTGAGGAAGTGCGTTACCCGGGGCTAGAGAGTCATCCGCAGCATGAACTGGCAAAGCGGCAGATGAATCACTTCGGTGCTGTTGTTACTTTCTTGCTCGACGGCAATAAACGTGATGTCGAGACAATCTTTAATGCTCTGGAAATTTTCTCCATTGCAGAGGGTCTGGGCGGGGTAGAAAGCATGATAGGGCATCCGCCTACTATGAGTCACAACAGTATGCTGCCGAAAGAGCGCGAGTTTTTGGGCATTCCCGATAGCATGATTCGTTTGTCCCCGGGCATTGAGAACGCTAATGATCTGGTCGCTGATCTTGAGCAGGCATTTTCTCGCATTTAGTCACTGCATACTTGGCATTGACCCGGCCGCATCGTAAGCCAGAAATGGTTGTAATATGCGCTGCAAAGGAGCTGCAGCCAGGCTTTGGAATCGCTAAAGGCGTTGCCTAAATGGCAGCGTCGATGGGGCATTTGATGGATGCCCGTCAGCGGATTCCTCCACCACCAGACGAATGCTGCAGCTGGGCTTAAGGGCTTTGCAATGTATAGCCTGACGGTTTCGGTTATTATCAGGTCAACAAATCACCCTGATGGCGACGCCTTAGGTGTCTTTATGAACCTGATGCAGTTCATGTTTGGGTTTTCCATTGAGCTTTCTGGTTGGTTTTTTAGTAATCCCAACCAGTTTTTCTGGTTTAAATTTTTGAGGCTGTTTTGAGCCTCGTTCATTTCGTATAGGTAAAAGTATGTCATTTAAATTTGAAACTAAGATCGATTTTACAAATCCGATCTGGAACCGTGATGCCTGGTCTCGTATTCAGGGTGATCTAAACCCGGAGAACCAAAAGTTCTCGAGTGTTCGCGGCGTAATTCTCGGCGTGAAGCCTGGCGAAGCTGTTAAAGAACTGTGTGGCTTCGACGTGTTTCTGGCCACCCGTTTGGTGCCTCAGGAAGATGGCACTATTCGTCGTCTGAATAAAGAAGTTATTTTTTATACGAATACTCGTACTGGTGAGATCATTGAGCAGTGGACTAATCCGTGGACCGGCGAAGTTGTTGATGTTGTTCAGGTAAAGAACGATCCGTTCAACTACACCATCAGTGAGAATCTCATTCTTGCACCGGAAGATTTTAAGAGTGCAGACCCTGAAAAAGCGAAGCCACGCAAAATTCCATTGATCTTCCCTTGGCATGAGTTTGGCGACAACATGATCAGTCTTTCTACCGATATGCATCTGTTATATCCGAACTCATTGGATCCGAAGAAGTTTGTTCGTGAGTCTTCCGGCCCCATGGTTCAGGTTACCGAGATGATGCGCTACAACGTGCAGCGCAGCGATCTCGAGAACCCTGCGCTAACATCTATTCCTTATTCAGGTACTTGGGCGCGCATTACTCCATGGTTACCGTGGATGTTGATGGGCCAGCAGGAGGGTCATGTTGTTTATAACGGCGCGATGACCGGTGGTCCTTCAACGGACATTATTTCTTCGCAGGCGTTGGCCTATGCGAAGGAGCATTGCCCCGAATTTCTTGAGGCTCCGACCGAAGATTATGGTCCTAGTCACTCAAGCCTGGAGATCTATGCTCGTACTCAAGAACCTAAGCCACCGTTGGCCTAAGCAATTAGTGCAGGTTAGAAAAAAGCCCCGCATAGCGGGGCTTTTTTATGTCGATTGGTTTGCCAGTATCAGGCAATTTTTAGCCACTCAGGCATGCTTAACCCTTTTTCCGCGAGGAACTCGCGGTTGAATAGGCGGGCTTTGTAGCGCATACCGGAGTCGCATAGCAATGTGACGATGGTGTGGCCCGGACCGAGATGCTTCGCCAAGCGAATTGCGCCGGCAACGTTCACTCCGCTTGAACCTCCTAGGCACAGCCCTTCATTTTTTATCAATTCGTACACCAGCGGAATGGATTCGCTGTCTGGAATCTGAAATGAAATGTCGATGGGTGCGCCTTCCAGGTTTGCAGTGATGCGGCTGTTGCCTATGCCTTCAGAAATTGAACCGCCTTCGGCTTTCAGTTCCCCATGAGCGAAGTAATTATGCAGCGCCGAACCACTAGGGTCCGCAAGTCCAATGGTTATATTCGGATTCAGCTGTTTCAGTGCGCGGGCGGCACCCCCGAGCGTGCCGCCGGTACCCACTGCACAGATAAACGCGTCTACCTTGCCGCTGGTTTGTTCAAAGATTTCCGGTGCCGTGGTTGTTTCGTGAATCTGTCGATTGGCGATGTTATCAAACTGGCCGGCCCAGGCCGCACCATTTGGTGACTCGGCATTCAGCTTTGCGGCAAGCCGTTGCGACTGATGCACAAAATGCTCAGGATTCTTGAACGGTACCGCTGGCACCTGAATAACTTCAGCACCATAAGCCATTAGTGTATCCACCTTGTCTTGGCTCTGGTTATCCGGCATAACGATGACGGTTTTGTAGCCCAATGAATTAGACACCACGGCGAGACCGATGCCGGTGTTACCCGCTGTGCCCTCAACGATTGTGCCTCCGGGCTTCAATTCGCCGCTGGTCTCTGCTGCACGTATCATGCCCAGTGCGGCACGGTCTTTTACTGAACCGCCTGGGTTCATGAATTCCGCTTTGCCCAGAATTTCACAGCCGGTGGCTTCGGATGCATGGTTTAGTCGTATAAGAGGCGTGTTACCGATAGTGTCTACAAGTGCGGTCATGAGTCTTCCGTTTGATTTTATTCGTTCTCTTCAATTGCTGCCAATTGATCAGCTTGATATTCATTATTTAATGGTTCAATGAGTTGATTGATATCACCGGCAATGATGGTATCCAGTTTGTACAGTGTTAGATTGATGCGATGATCAGTAACCCGGCCCTGAGGGTAGTTGTAGGTGCGTATCCGCTCGGATCGATCTCCACTGCCAACCAGCAGGCGACGCTGTTCGGCGCGTTCGCTGTCCTGCGCTTGCTGCTGGCTATCGAGCAGTCTGGCTTGTAACAGGTTCATCGCACGGGCCCGGTTTTTATGCTGCGAGCGCTCGTCCTGACACTCAACCACAGTTCCCGTTGGCAGATGCGTAAGGCGAACAGCGGAATCAGTTTTATTAACGTGCTGACCACCTGCACCTGATGCGCGGTAAGTATCAACACGGAGGTCGGCGGGATTAATGCTGGTTTCTTCAATGGCATCTGTTTCGGGCAGTACCGCTACGGTGCAGGCTGAGGTATGAATGCGGCCCTGCGTCTCGGTTTCAGGTACCCGCTGCACGCGATGCGCTCCTGATTCAAATTTGAGTTTCGAGTAGGCTCCATTGCCTTCTATTCTGGAAATAATCTCTTTGTAACCGCCATGCTCGCCATCGCTTGCGCTTAGTATTTCAATATTCCAACCCTGCGATTCGGCAAATCGGGAGTACATGCGGAATAGGTCGCCGGAGAAAATGGCAGCTTCATCACCGCCGGTTCCGGCGCGGACTTCAAGAAAGATATTGCTCTTATCATGAGGGTCGACTGGAATAAGCTGTCTCTTTAGTTCGCGCTCAAGGTTTTCCATGCGCTTTTTGAGCATAGGAATTTCTTCCTGCCCCATAGTCTTTATTTCCGGATCCTTATCTTCCAGCATTTCTTCCGCGCCCGCCATGTCGCTGCGCGCGATCAAAAACCGCTGAAACAGACTCACAACTGGATCGAGTTCAGCGTATTCGCGTGATAGATCCCGAAACTTTCCCTGATCACCGATGATCTCAGGATCAGACAGAAGGTTGCCGACCTCTTCATGGCGTCCGGCAAGTTGTTCCAGTTTGTGGATGATGGATTTTTTCAAGTGACTGAGCTTTTAAAAGTGAGTGTTGCTAATAATCAGATTGCGCGCTGCTACCAGATGAGCCGAGAGTGCAGCGAAGCTCTTTGGCATATGCTGGGTGTTGAAGACGCGCAGTTTACCGTGAATCTGACCGCAGGCGAACAGCAAGTGCTGAAATCAACACCCAGTTAATGCTTAGGGTTAATCTAGTCATTATCATTCTTGTAGCTGTGTATTATTCTCGGTATGAGCAATTACGTTAGATATTCGATGCTGGTAAGGCTGTTGGCGCTTGCTGCGATGCTCAGCGCCTGCAGCACTCCGGTGCGTTATACAACGTCACCGCCGTCTGTCGCGACACCAAATTATGTGCCCGATGCCGGTTATCACCTGTCGATGGGCGACATTGCCATGCAACGCGGCGATTATTATGTTGCAGCGCAAGAATACCTTGCCGCAGCGGACCTCTCTGACGATATCGAGGTCGCGCAACGGTCCACTGAGTATGCCTACCAGTATGGTTTTGTGGCTTACTTCCTCGAATCGGCGGAGCGTTGGTTGGAGTTGGACCCCGATAACCCCGCTGTTCACGGGTATCTGGGCGTCGCTTATCTGGGTCTGGGTAATGCGAAGAAATCTTTTGTCCACTTTGAACGCTCTATGCCACCGGTCGCCGAACGCTCTGAAGGCGATTACCTGGTGTTGGAGTCGGAAATCGCGGCGATTGCTGATGCTGGGGCCGTTGTGGATGTGATGCAGCTATTTCAGCAGAGATTCCCAAATCAGCCCGGAGTGGAGCTTGCTTTGGCAAATGCTGCGGTGCGTGCAGGGGATGGCGCGCTGGCTCTGGAAAATGCCGATGCCGTGCTGGCGGTTGAACCGGGTTTGCAGAGAGCGCAGACAGTTAGGGTGCGCAGCCTGCTTTTGCTCGGCCGGACTGATGAGGCCCTTGCCGAAATGCGTGCACTTCTGGCGGCTAATCGCAGTACCGAACTTGAGCTTGAGTATGCCCGCCTGCTTGCCAGCAGCAATGAGGTAGCTGCAGCCCTGCTGTATCTCGATGACATGGCCGAGCGTTATGGTTTTGTGCCTGAGATTGTTCGTCTTAGCGCCATAATTAATATGGATGACGGTGACCATCTGGCGGCTTCGAATGATTTTAGTAAGCTGCTTTCGGCCGGCCTCTATACCAATGAAAGTCATTTTTACCTAGCAAGAATGTCTGAAGATTCGAGACAGATACTGCCGGCTTTGCGCTACTACTCTCAGGTCCGGTCCGGTCCGCTGCTTTTGCCGGCGCAGGTCGCGATAGCCGGACTTCTTGGCGAGATCGGTGATGTTGATGCAGGTATTGCTCATTTGGATGAGGTGTATTCGCAGTTTCCGCAGCTCGGCTTCGATATCTGGACTGCGAAGGCCGGTATTTATTCCATTTATTGGCGTGCTGCTGATGCCTATGAAGCCTATACCCGCAGCCTTGAGTATCAACCCGACAATATTAATTTGATGCTGGCACAGGCCGCGGCACTGGATTCAATGGGCCAAACTGAGCTGGCCGTCAGTGCATTCCGTGAAGCGCTGGCACTTGATCCTGGTAACGCCAACGGCATGAACTCGCTGGGCTATACCATGGCAAACCGCAATCAGCATTTGCGCGAGGCCCGCAAGCTGGTTAGCAAAGCTCTGGCGCAGCAGTCCGATAACCCAGCATTTCTCGACAGCATGGGTTGGGTGCTATTCCGTGAGGGCGACAACGAGGCCGCGTTAGTTCAGATTGAGCGCGCGTATGCTATTGAGGCTGACCCAGAAATTGCCGCACATTTGGGCGAGGTGTTGTGGGCTCTCGGCCGTGATGGTGAGGCCAATATTATTTGGGCGCTCGCGTTGCAGGATTACCCCGGTCATATGGTTTTGCGGGAAACCATTGAAAGGCATAAGTCTTGATGTTTGGCACAGCGATACGCCTTGTATTCGTTGCGGTTTTAGTGGTGGCGCTCTCGGCCTGCAGTTCTTTGCGTGAGGTGTCGGCGCCGGCTAATGATTCCATGGCTCAGCGTATTGCTGATCTGTCTGCGTTGGATGACTGGTCAATGCGCGGCCGGATTGCGGTAAAGCAGCCTGCGGGTAGCGGGCAGAGTAAGATCCTTTGGGAGCAGACTGGCGAAACAACAGATATTGGTCTGACCGGCCCGCTGGGTGCGGGCGCGATAAATATTCACTGGGTGCCAGATGCGCTGACTCTGGTTGGCGCTGATCTTGATGTTAGGCATCGCTACATCGGCGGGAATGCGGCAGAGCAGTTTCTCGCTGAACAGTTGGGCTGGCAGTTTCCTGCCGCCAGTGTTCGTTATTGGCTTCTTGGCATTCCGAATCCAGGCCATCAGTTTGAGCAGGAGTTTGACGACGCTGGTGAGTTAATCAGTATTAGCCAGCTCGGCTGGCGGGTGGAGTATCAGCGTTTCGCGCAAGTCGATGAGCATTTGCTGCCATCAAAACTGGGAATTCAAAATACAGAGGTGCGTTTGCGGCTGATTGTGGACAGATGGAGCCTCGGTGATTAGTAAATCAGGGTTTCATTTGGTCGGAATTGGAATCTGGTTTGACAGCCCAGCGCCGGGGCATTCACAATACCGCCCTGATAGCGTCTCGGAGACGGCTTGTATTAGGGTCTCCGGAGCACAAGCATTATTCAATACAAATTATTGGGGCGTAGCCAAGCGGTAAGGCAACGGGTTTTGATCCCGTCATGCGCAGGTTCGATCCCTGCCGCCCCAGCCATTTTTTTCCATCCGGGAGTCGGATAAGTCATGGTCCAGTTACGTACCGACAGAGAATTCGATACCGACAATATGATATTGCTGACAGGCAATTCAAATCCGCAGTTAGCTCAGAATATTGCTCGTCATCTTCAGTTACCTCTGGGTAAAACGTCGGTCGGCACTTTTAGCGATGGCGAGATTGCAGTAGAAATCCTCGAGAATATTCGGGGTCGTGAAGTCTACCTGGTCCAGTCCACCTGCCCACCAGTGAATGACAACCTCATGGAGTTGCTGATTATGGCTGATGCCTGTAAGCGGGCGTCAGCTGCTCGGATTACGGCCATAGTTCCCTATTATGGCTACGCCCGCCAGGATAGGCGGCCGCGCGCCGCGCGCGCACCGATTACCGCAAAACTTGTCGCGGATATGATTTCTGCATCGGGCATTAACCGTGTCGTGACTGTCGATTTGCATGCTGATCAAATTCAGGGTTTCTTCTCAATAGCAGTTGATAATGTGTATGCGTCACCGGTGTTGTTGGGTGATGTTTGGAAGAACGATACTAATAACTTGGTCGTGGTATCTCCGGACGTTGGTGGTGTGGTGCGCGCGCGCGCCCTCGCTAAGCGTCTTGATGATGCCGATCTTGCTATTATCGATAAGCGTCGTCCGCGAGCCAATGAGCTCGAAGTGATGAATATTATCGGTGAAGTTGATGGCAAAGATTGCGTATTGATCGACGACATGGTCGATACTGCGGGCACATTATGTCAGGCCGCTGGCGCGCTGAAGGCCAAAGGTGCGAAGAGTGTCTCGGCTTATATTACTCATGCGATCCTTTCAGGCCCGGCTATAGATCGTATTAACGCATCGGATCTTGATGAGTTGGTGGTCACCGACACAGTGCCGTTGAGTGAGGCAGCTGCGCAATGTTCGAAGATCCGGCGCTTAGAGGTGGCAGAATTGCTGGCTGAAACCATCCGTCGTATCAGTCAGGATGAGTCGGTTAGTTCGCTGTATGTCGACTGATTGAGCCGGTGTTTAGGGCTTTAACCCGTCTGTATCAAAGGTTTTTTGTCTTTATGTCTGGGGGCAGATTAGCCCTTAGCCCTCAGGCGCTGGTTACCGGACAGTTGTTGGGGTAGAATCGCGCTCCCTTGAGGGCCTGCTGGTCGTAAGCAGGCCTTTCGTTTTATAGAAGCTTTATCGTTTTGGAGTTCCATCATGTCTGACCAACTTGACTTGGTTGCAGAATACCGTACTGACACAGGGAAAGGTTCGAGCCGCCGCCTGCGTCATGAGGGCAAAGTTCCTGCAATCGTTTATGGCGCTGGCCGTCCGCCGCGCAATATTACTCTTGATCAGAACTCACTGCTGCGTCAGGCGCAGAATGAGTCTTTCTTCTCAAGTGTCCTTACAGTAAAAGTGGGCGATCGCACTCAGCCCTGCATCCTTAAAGATATTCAGGTGCATCCGGCAAAGCGGCAGGTTTTGCATCTTGATTTGCAGCGTATTGTTGCCAACGAAAAAATCCGTATGGATATTCCATTGCACTTTATCGGCATCGATACTTGCCCCGGTGTCAAGCTTAATGGCGGAGCAGTTTCTCAGGTGATTTCTGAAGTGGAAGTTAGCTGTTTGCCGGCTAACCTGCCCGAGTATATTGAAGTTGATTTGAGTAATATGGATCTTGATCAGACCGTGCATCTTTCTGATCTGGATATTCCCGAAGGCGTTGAATTGCTTCAGCTCTCTCAGGGTGAAGAACATAGTCAGCCGGTTGCCAGTTGCCAGCTAATGCGTGTTGCTGAGGTTGAGGAAGATGAAGATGAAGAAGCTGTTGAGGCCTCTGAAGTGCCTACTGGAGCATCTGAGGAAGGGTCAGAGGAAGATTAATTCGCTGTTTAACCTCGTCAGTAATGCAAAAAAGCCGCGCTTAATGTGCGGTTTTTTTTGCTTTTTTTTTCGTACTAAGCACAATAGCTGATTGCCCGCTAACTAACGCCGCACTAAGCGTTGGTTCTTTTTCTGAGAAAAGGTTGTGAGTAGCATGCATATACAGGCAATTGTGGGGCTAGGCAATCCGGGCGAGAAGTATGCACGCACCCGCCATAACGTCGGGTTTTGGGTTGTCGATCAGCTTGCCGCTGTTGCCAGCAGCAGTTTAAAAGCTGAGAGCAAAGTGATGGGTAGCGCCTGTCAGATAAACCTGCAGGGGCAGAGCGTTCGTCTGTTAAAGCCATCGACCTATATGAATGAAAGCGGTCAGTCAGTGCGTAAATTTATTGATTTTTATAAGCTTAGTATTGGCCAGGTGCTGATTTGTCACGATGAACTGGATTTGCCGCCGGGTGTGGTCAGATTTAAGCAGGGCGGTGGGCACGGTGGGCATAATGGCCTCCGGAGTATCATGTCCCATTGC
>Ga0206683_10002643_pt1 | contig 12047 bp, 12 predicted proteins | sample M280m12015metaG_FD_155483 | JGI IMG/M metagenome (GOLD analysis project Ga0206683, IMG submission 155483) | Ammonia-oxidizing marine archaeal communities from Monterey Bay, California, United States - M2 80m 12015 | ecosystem: Environmental > Aquatic > Marine > Intertidal zone | place: USA...
CTAAAACAATTAAAAGCTTTAGAAAGACAATGGATGAAGAAGACAAAGACAATAAGTAATTTATGTTTGACATAGGCTTTTTTGAGCTTCTTCTTGTCTTGCTTGTTGGTTTGGTTGTATTGGGCCCAAAGAGGTTACCAGAAGCAATAAGGTCAATTTCTAGATCTTTACTCTGGTTAAAGAAGCAAGCTAATAGATCTAAGCAAGAAATAGGTAAAGTCTTTGGCTTGAACGAAATATACCAAGATTCAAGAAATGAAGAGATCTTAAAAGATCTAAAAGATTCAAATAAGTAAAATCTAGAAATGGAAACAAATACATTTATGGATAACTTAATAGAGTTAAGATCAAGACTTATTAAGTGTTCGATTGCTGTTGTTTTCTGTTTTGTTTGTCTGATCTATTTCTCAAACGAGATTTACCAAACTCTGGCTGAGCCTTTGCAAGCTTTTCTGCCTGCAAGCTCCTCAATGATAGCTACAGAAGTAGCGTCGCCCTTTTTAACACCTCTTAAGCTTACTTTCTTCGTTTCTTTATTAATATCCATGCCTTATTCCTTGAATCAAGTCTGGAAATTTATTGCACCGGGAATGTATCAAAACGAAAAAAGTCTAAGCTTCTTGGTAATGCTGTCTAGCTTACTACTCTTCTATGCAGGCATTATTTTTACTTACTTTCTCGTTCTGCCATTAGTTTTTAGTTTTTTTACAAGCTCAGCTCCTGAAGGTATTTTAGTGATGACAGATATCAGTAGATACTTAGATTTTGTATTAAGCATGATGTTTGCCTTTTCATTTGCTTTTGAGATTCCTGTCTTCATATTCTTATTAATATGGAGCGGCGTGTCCTCTCCCGAAAGCCTTAGTGCAAAAAGGCCTTACGTAATAATAGGTTGTTTTACAGTCGGTATGTTTGTAACTCCGCCAGATGTGATATCGCAAACCTTGCTTGCAATACCTGCCTGGCTATTATTTGAAGGCGGCTTACTGATGGCTAGACTGTTTGTTAAAAATAAAAACTAGTTAAGCTTCAAACCAATAGGTTATAGGTCCTTCATTTATTAAACTTACGGACATATTGGCACCAAACTTTCCAGTCTGGAGTTTAGAATAGCTGGTTTCAAGATGACTTTTAAAAGCCTTGAATAACTCTAATCCTTTTTCTGGATTGGCTGCTCCGGAAAAACTTGGTTTAAGACCTTTATTAGTTCTAACCGAAAGAGTAACTTGGGGAACTAGTAATATTTCTGCCTCAGCCTCGAGAACGCTAAGAGCTACTCTTTCGCTGCTATCATTAAAAATCTTATAATTAAGTAACTTTTTCGTAAGTTTCTCTATCTCTTTATTTGAATCTGAAGGATCGAATCCTACAAAAACCAAAATGCCACTTGAAATAGTTGCGACATTTTCATTCTGAATTTCTACACTGGCTTGCGAGACTCTTTGAACTAAAAGTTTCAATTAATATTTAACTTTCTAATGAAGCACTCCATGCTCCTTCCGAAGCAAGTCTGTTCATATGGGCTCTATGAGAAAGAGCTTCCTGAGCCAAGGCAGCATTCTCTTTCTTTCCCATCCAAGCTTTTAGTGCGGGTTGCTGTAAAGCTCTTCCGTATGAGAAACTCAATTTCCAGCTAAAGCCTCCAATTTTATTCATAGCATCTAGATGAGCCGTTGAATCTAAATCAGATTGACCTCCAGACAAGAAAGTCACCCCTGGAAGGTCATCAGGAACATACATCTTCAAACATCTAATTGTCTGATTAGCTACCTCATCAACAGTTGCTTTGTTTTGAGATTCTGAACCTGAAGTAACCATATTTGGCTTTAATATGGTCGCTTTAATGTTAACTCCCTTTTCATCTAAAAGGTTAAACAGGCATTCGAGGCTTCTTGATGTAGCCTCAAAACATTGATCAATAGAATGATTGCCATCCATCAAAACTTCTGGCTCTACCATTGGTACCATATTATTTTCTTGAACCAGCTTTGCGTATTCAGCAAGAGCGTTCATATTACTTGTAACTGCTTCTTCAGAAGGGAGTGAGTCTCCTACTTTTATTACAGCTCTCCATTTAGTAAATTTTGCTCCTAAAGAGTAATACTCTTTCAATCTTTCATCTAAACCTTCAAGACCTTGGGTTAATGATTCCTCAGAGTCCCCAATTGGCTTTAAACCTTGATCCACTTTTATACCAGGTAATGCACCTTGATCTAGAATTACGTTTACCAAAGGGGTTCCATCCTCAGCTGCTTGCCTAATGGTTTCATCAAACAATATGACTCCTCCTATATTGCCCTTCATGCCTTCTGACCTAAATAACATTTCACGATAATCTCTTCTATTTTCTTCGTTTGACTCTACTCCAATAGAATCAAAACGTTTTCCACAAGTGGGGTTACTTTCATCAGCGGCCAAAATACCCTTTCCGTCTGCAACGATATAGTTAGCTACTTCTTCAATTTTATTTAAATCACTCATCTTCTTCTCCTAAAATCTTATTTTGCTAGCTTTAATTCTAAAGCTTCTAAGGAAGGGAGCTTCCTTCCTTCTATAAATTCTAAAAAGGCCCCTCCAGCTGTTGAGACATAATCAAGTTCGTCCAATACACCTGCTTTTGAAGCTGCAGATATAGTATCTCCTCCACCAGCAACTGAAAAGCCCTTAGATGAAACAATCATTTTAGCCACTTGATTAGTTCCTCCAGCAAATGCACTTTCTTCAAAAAGACCCATTGGCCCATTCCACAAGATTGTGTTTGCCGCATCAAATAAATCCTGAAGTTCTTTAAAACTGTCTGGCGCTATATCAAAAATAGATTCATCTTCTTCTATTTGATCAATATGTTTTATATAACCTTCGTGTTCCTGCATCTTTGCTGTCACTACCGTTCTTGGAACAATTACGTTACTTTTCTTAGATAGCTCTAAAGCCTCTTTAAGCATACTATCTTCTACAAGAGACCTACCCACAGAAAACCCTTGAGCCAATAAACAGGTGTTTGCTATTCCTCCACCCAAAATGACGGTATCCATCTTGTCACACAAAGAATTAATCAAATTCAATTTAGTTGATATCTTTGCTCCTCCCAATACAGCAAGAGACTTGTCTTTATTTTCAAGAGTAAGCTTTGATAATGCACTTACCTCCTCCTCCAACAAGAAACCAGCGCAAGCTTTTTCGCTAAACTCAATTACTCCTGCTGTTGAAGAATGCGCTCTATGGGAGGTTGCAAAAGCATCCATAACAAAGATATCGGCAATATTAGCTAACTTCTTGGATAAGCCAGGGTCATTAGATTTCTCTCCCTCTAAGAACCTTACATTCTCTAGAACAATCATCTCACCTCTTTCAATCGAAGGTATGTTGTTTATGTCAGTAATCAGGTTGATAGGTCTACTCAATAAATGCTCTAATCGCTTAACAACAGGAAATAAAGAAAAATCAGGCTGGAGTTCGCCATTCTCTTTAGGTCTACCCAAGTGACTGATCACTATAAGCCTGCCTTCATTCTTTAATATATGATTTATAGTTGGTAGAGACCTTACCAATCTTTCATCATTACTTACTTTTCCATCTTTTATTGGTGCATTTAAATCTAAGCGGAGCAGAACACGCTTAGATTTAAATTGAAAATCGTTCAATCCAAGAAATTTCATGAGATTTATAACCCTAAAGTTTTTATGATCTTCTCTTTAGTAAACCCAAAATGCTCAAAGAGATCATTGCCAGGCCCGGACTCCCCGAAGGAAGTCATTCCGATAACTTCTCCTTCAAGGCCTACGTATTTTCTCCACCAATCTACATGAGAAGCTTCTATGGCTACTCTTTTAATTCCATTTCCCAATACAGAAGCCTTATATTTATCTGACTGTTCATCAAATCTTTCGGAACAAGGCATAGAAACTACTCTTATATTTTTCTTACCTTTAAGCTCCTTAGCAACTTCCATGGCAAGTTTAACTTCTGAGCCAGTTGCAATTAGAATCAGCTCTGGTTCTGATTCCGGTTCATGGAGAATATAAGCACCTTTTGAAATTGATTTTATTTGTGAATCATTTCTTGAAAATGTCGGTAAGTTCTGTCTTGAAAGTATCAAAGCTGTAGGCTTCGATAAACTTGTTATTGCAGACAACCAAGAGATAGCTGTTTCAGAGGTGTCACAAGGCCTCCAGGTTTCCAAATTTGGAGTAGTCCTTAAGCTTGTAAGGTGTTCAATTGGTTGATGAGTTGGTCCATCTTCCCCTACACCTATCGAGTCATGAGAATATACCAATATCGTAGGTATTTCCATAAGTGCAGCCATCCTGACTGCATTTCTAGCGTAATCCAGAAAGGTTAAGAAAGTGCCGCTATAGGGTTTAATGCCTCCATGAAGAATTAAACCATTCATTATTCCTGTCATAGCAAATTCTCTAACACCGTAATTTATGTAATTTCCAGAAAAATCGCTATGTTCAATTTCATGAGTTCCTTCCCAATTTGTGTTATTTGAGCCTGTTAGGTCCGCTGAACCTCCAACCAATTCAGGAATAAGAGGACCTAAAACATTTATAACTCTTTGAGAAGACGTTCTTGTTGCTATATTAGGCTCTTCTTTTTGCACTTCATCGATATATTTATAGATAGCTTCTTCAATCCCTTCAGGTAAATCTGATGCCATTCTTCGTGAGAATTCCTCAGCTAAATCAGGGTTCATAGATTTATAGTCTTGGAAATTTTTATTCCATTCGTCTTCTGTTGCTTGTCCTTGATCTGAAGCATCCCATTCAAAATAGATTTCTTTGGGCACACTGAAAGTTTCATAATGCCAACCTAAATTATCTCTTGTGTTTTTAATTTCTTCCTCGCCCAAAGCACTTCCGTGCACGGAAGCCGACCCTTCCTTTTTTGGGGATCCCCTACCAATAATAGTCTTACAGCAAATTATGCTTGGCTTGTCAGTATCTGCTTTAGCCGTTTTTATTGCCTTATCAATATCTTCAGAGTTGTGACCATCAACTGAAGATATTACTTGCCATCCATAAGATTTAAATCTCTCAGGGATATCTTCCGTAAACCAGCCCTCTACATTACCATCTATAGAAATACCGTTATCATCATAAATAACGATTAACTTTCCTAGACCCAAGGTACCAGCCAAAGAGCAAGCTTCATGAGATATTCCTTCCATTAAACAACCATCGCCTGTAAATACGTAGGTCATGTGGTCTACCAGATTATGTTCCGAGGTATTAAATTTCTCTGCAAGTATCTTTTCAGCAATAGCCATTCCTACGGCATTAGAAATACCTTGGCCTAAAGGTCCCGTGGTGGTTTCAATACCGGGCGTAATACCGTATTCAGGATGGCCAGGAGTTTTAGACCCTAATTGTCTAAAGTTCTTTAATTCATCTAAACTTAGATCATATCCAGATAAATGAAGTAAAGCGTATATGAGCATGGACCCGTGACCATTAGATAACACAAACCTGTCTCTATTAGCCCAATTAGGGTTATTGGGGCTATGAATTAGGTGGTTTCTCCAAAGAACTTCAGCTATATCAGCCATGCCCATAGGCATTCCAGGATGGCCACTTTTAGCTTCTTCTACCGCATCCATTGCCAATACTCTTAGAATATTAGCTAAATCACTGTTTTTTGTAGCCATTTGTTAGTAATTCGTATTTTCGCTGAAAACTTTTTACCTGTATATAGTGAATGCTTATATATTGCCAAAAAATGGCTAAATCAACATGATTATGTGTAAAATACGCGCCCTTTCTCTTTAAAGGAATAAATATGTCTGAATATAAATTATTTACATCTGAATCTGTATCGGAAGGGCATCCAGATAAGATGGCCGATCAAATTTCTGATGCCGTATTGGATGCTATGCTAAAAGATGACCCTGACTCTAGGGTTGCCTGTGAAACTCTAGTTAAAGATAACTTAGTTGTGCTTGCTGGTGAGATCACAAGCGCATCAGATCCTGATTTAGAAGCATTAACTAGAAAAGTTATATTAGATATAGGCTACAACAGTCTGGAAGTCGGGTGTGATGGGAATACTTGTGAAGTCTTAAATGCAATTGGAAAACAATCTCAAGATATTGCCCAAGGTGTAAACGAAGGAGAAGGAGAAGATTTAGAGCAAGGAGCGGGAGATCAGGGCTTAATGTTTGGTTACGCGACAAATGAAACTGAGGTCTTAATGCCTGCCCCTATCACTTATTCTCATAGACTTGTTGAACAACAGGCCTTTATTAGAAAATCTGGGAAACTTTCTTGGTTAAGACCAGACGCTAAAAGCCAAGTAAGCTTCGTGTATGGAGATGATGGGAAGCCTGAATCAATTTCTGCGGTTGTTTTATCAACTCAACATGACCCTGATGTCTCTCAAGAAGATCTCAAAGAAGGTGTTATGGAAGAAATCGTAAAACCCACACTGCCTTCAAACTGGCTTAATACGAACACAAAATATTTTATAAATCCTACTGGAAGATTTGAAATTGGAGGGCCGGTTGGAGATTGCGGCTTAACTGGAAGAAAAATAATAGTTGATACTTATGGTGGAATGGCCAGGCATGGAGGAGGTGCTTTTTCTGGAAAAGATCCTTCGAAGGTTGATAGATCCGCTGCTTATGCTGGGAGATACGTTGCAAAAAATATTGTTGCTGCTGGTTTAGCTGATAAATGCGAGATACAAGTTTCTTACGCTATAGGTGTCGCAGAACCTACATCCATAAGTGTTAATACTTTTGGTACGTCTACAATTGATGAGAGCAAGATTTCAGATTTGATCAGAGAGCATTTTGATTTAAGGCCCAGGCAACTTATTAATATGCTTGATCTTAAAAGGCCAATATATCAAGCCACTGCCGCTTATGGGCATTTTGGAAGGGAAGAAAGTGCTTTTACTTGGGAAAAAACAGATAAGGCAGAGGCCCTGAAAGGATAAAAATATGAGTACAAATAATTATAAAGTTTCCGATATTTCTCTTGCTGAATGGGGCAGAAAAGAAATTATAATTGCGCAATCTGAAATGCCTGCATTGATGAAATTAAGAGAAAGGTATGCAGCAGAACAGCCGTTAAAAGGTGCAAAAATTCTTGGCTGCATTCATATGACTATTCAAACAGCAGTCCTGATAGAAACGTTAACTGCTTTGGGTGCTGAAGTAAGATGGTCCGGTTGTAATATTTTTTCAACGCAAGATCATGCAGCAGCAGCGATAGCAGAATCTGGTGTACCGGTTTTTGCGTGGAAAGGTCAAACGGAAGAAGAATTCATCTGGTGTATCGAACAAACAATATTATCTGAAGGCAAGCCTTGGGATGCAAATATGATTCTAGATGACGGAGGAGACTTAACAGCGATGGCGCATGAAAAATATCCTGAAATATTAGAAGCCATTCATGGCATAACAGAAGAAACAACCACAGGTGTAGTCAGACTTAATGAAATGGTCGAAAAAGGCGAGTTAAAAGTTCCTGCAATAAACGTTAATGACTCTGTTACTAAATCAAAAAATGATAATAAGTACGGTACTAGACATAGCCTTAATGATGGCATTAAAAGAGGAACAGATATGTTCTTAGCTGGAAGAAAAGCTCTAGTCATTGGATACGGTGATGTTGGTAAAGGCTCAGCTCAAAGCTTAAAGCAGGAAGGAATGGTTGTCCGTGTTACCGAAATTGACCCCATATGTGCAATGCAGGCTTGTATGGATGGCTATGAAGTGGTTTCACCCTATATAGATGGTTTAAACAATAATGATGAAAAGTCTATAAACAAAGACCTATTGGAAGACACAGATTTAATTGTGACAACTACAGGAAATTATAAAGTTTGTGATAAGCATATGTTAAAAGCTCTAAAGAGAGGAGCTGTGGTCTGTAACATAGGCCATTTTGATACTGAGATAGACACTCAATTCATGAGAGAAGAATGGGCTTGGGAAGAAGTGAAACCTCAGGTTCATAAAATCTTCAGAGACACTAAAGCAGACGGATCACCCGATCAAGATAGTGAAGATTATCTGATCCTCCTTTCAGAAGGAAGATTGGTTAATCTAGGAAATGCAACCGGTCACCCTTCAAGAATAATGGATGGGTCTTTTGCGAATCAAGTCTTAGCTCAAATGTATTTGTATGAAAAGAAATTTGCTCAAGTAAATGATGAAGATACAAAAAAAGAGCTGATCAAAGTTGAAGTTCTTCCCAAAAAATTGGATGAAGAAGTTGCTTCTTATATGGTAGAAGGTTTTGGTGGAGTTGTGACAAAGCTTTCTTCAGAGCAGGCTGACTACATAAATGTTTCTGAAGAAGGACCTTTTAAATCTGAGATATATAAATATTAAGAGGTAATTTATGGAAGGAAACTCAAAAATAGTAAGTTTTGAGTTTTTTCCCCCAAAAACTGATTCGGGAAAAGAAAAACTTATATCTGTTGCAAAAACTTTTAAAAAAATATCTGCAGAATATTTTTCGGTTACTTTTGGTGCAGGTGGTTCAACTAAGGCAGGAACACTAGAGACTTGTGTTGAATTATATAATTCAACTAAAACCCTCACAGTCCCACATATCTCAGGTATTGGCTCTACTAAAGAAGATATCAAAGATATTCTGGATGAATACGTTGAACTTGGATTTAAAAGACTTATGGTCCTTAGAGGGGACCTGCCTTCAGGGTTTGGGCCTATAGGAGAATTTTCCTATGCCATCGATTTAATTAACTTTATTAGAGAGCATTATGAGAACTACTTCTATATAGGGGTCGGGGCTTATCCTGAAGTTCATCCTGAAGCTCTTAACGCTGAAGAAGATTTAAATTACTTCGTAGAAAAAGTAAATGCAGGGGCAAATGGGGCTGTAACCCAATTCTTCTATGACCCTTCATCTTATATAGATTTTATAAACGAATGTAATAAAAAAGGGGTGACAACTGCTATAACACCAGGGATTATGCCTATAAAAAATAAAGACTCTCTTATAAGGATGAGCAAGAGTTGCGGAGCAAAATTGCCTAATTCATTGGTCTCTAAACTATCGGAATTTGACAATGAAGAAGACATAACTAAGTTTGGTATAGATTATGTTACTGGTCTCTGCCAGGAATTACTGGATAATGAAGCGCCTGGTTTACATTTTTATACAATAAATCAGATTGAACCAACTAAAGAAATAATAAGGTCATTAAGTTTAGATTCATGAATAAAGACAAAGTAAACCCTTTGTGGGGTGGGAGATTTGGAGAAGGCGCTAGTAGCTTAACCCAGTCCTACACTTCTTCTATAGATATTGATAAAAAACTTTATGAAGTAGATATAAAGGGCTCTATTGCATATGCAGAAGCTCTGAAAGAAGCCAAGGTAATTAGCCCGAAAGAATTCCAAAAAATTAAAAAAGGCTTGGTAAAAATTCTTGCTGAAATAGAAAGTGGAAAATTTGAATGGAAAGAAAGCCTAGAAGATGTGCACATGAACATTGAATTGGCTTTAGCAAAAAAAGCTGGAAACGCTGCTAAAAAACTACATACGGGCAGATCTAGAAACGACCAAGTTGCAACTGATTTGAGAATGTACCTAAACGTAAAGATAGATGAAGCTTTAAATAATATTACATCCGTGCAAAAGGACATAATCAAGCAGGCTGAGAAACACATTTCTTCTGTTATGCCTGGTTTCACTCACCTACAAATAGCTCAACCTGTCACTTTCGGACATCACTTGATGGCCTGGTATGAGATGCTAGAAAGAGACTACTCAAGACTGGTTGACGCAAAAAATAGAATGAGCGTACTGCCTCTGGGTTCTGCTGCCTTGGCTGGATCTAGGTATAAAATTAATAGAAGCCTTTTAGCTAAGAAACTTGGCTTCCGAAGTTTATCCAGAAACTCTATTGACGCAGTTAGTGATAGAGACTTTGTAATAGAAACCGCCTCCACCCTTTCTATACTTGGTGTTCACTTATCAAGAATTTGTGAAGAAATTGTTTTATGGTCTTCTTCGCAATTTGAATACGTTTACTTATCTGATGAATTTTGTACTGGGTCTTCAATTATGCCTCAAAAGAAGAATCCTGATGTTGCAGAGCTAATAAGAGGTGGCTCTTCAAAGACTATAGCCAATCTAATGGGTCTATTGTCTTTAATGAAGAATCTACCTCTCTCTTACAACAGAGACTTGCAAGAGGACAAAGACTTTATTTTTGGAAGTATAGATTATTCCAATAATAGCCTGGTTCTACTTGGCCTTTTAATTAAAGGCATGAAAGCAAATACAAAAAAAATGGAAGCAGATTGTAAGCTTGGACAAATTACAGCTACAGATTTAGCAGACTACCTTGTGGACAAATCAATGCCTTTCAGGAAAGCTCATGAAACAGTAGGAAAGATAGTGGCTTATGCTGAATCTAAGAAAGTACAAATATTTGAATTAGAAATTCCAGAATTAAGAAAATTTTCTACATTAATCTCCAAAGATGTAAGTTCTTACTTGGACCCAGTGAAATCTATTAATTCTAGAAAACTTGTTGGAGGAACAGCTCCCTCTCAGGTAAAAAAAGAAATAAATTATGCAAAAAAAGTTTTAGCAAAAAGGTAGGCCAATGAAACCACTACTTTTTCCATTGATAATAATTTTTTTAACCGTAGGTAATACTGCTTGTGGCAACAAGGTTCCATTAAGTCTGCCTAGTGAATCGGAAATTAGTCTAAATAGTCATGGAAGGATTTAACGAAAAAGAAGGGCAATTATACGTAGACGATTTGCCTATCTCTGAAATTGCAGATAAATATAGCACTCCTGCATTTATCTATTCAGGCTCTCTAATAAGAAATAATTACAATAAATACGCTAATGCCTTAAGGGAAGGTGACTTGATTTGTTATGCGGTTAAGGCCAACTCTAATATTCATATACTTAAAGAGCTTGTAGGATTAGGCTCTGGATTTGATGTAGTTTCTGGCAATGAATTAAAACGCTGCATTAAGGCGGGCGCAGATCCAAGAAAGATAGTCTTTTCAGGTGTAGCTAAATCTTCAGAAGACATTGTACAAGCAATAAATGAAGGAATCCTTTCTATTAATATAGAATCAGAAGATGAGTTTGATCGCATAGTTAATATATCTAAAGCTTTAGATAAAAAGGTTCAGTGCTCAATCAGAATTAATCCAGACATTCCAACCGGCTCTCATAAATACATTGAAACTGGACTTAAAACTTCGAAGTTTGGTGTGGACACTGAAACGCTAGGAAATATATCTTCAAAAGCAAAGGACACGCCTTTAATTAAAGTTTCTGGTTTAGCCTGTCACATCGGATCTCAAATTTCTGATAACAGCTTAATTATGAAAAGCTTGGAGCACTTATTAGATGCCCATAAATTATTAACAAATGACGGGCATGAAATAAATTTCTTGGATGTTGGAGGGGGCTTAGGTATTACTTATAAAGAAGAAAATCCTGGGGACCCTGAATCTTTAATTGCAGAAATCTCAAATAAAATAAAAGCATTAAATCTCAATATTGTATTAGAACCAGGAAGATCGATAACCGGTAACGCGGGTCTTTTAATTTCAAAGGTTGAGTATTTAAAATTAACTGAATACAAAAACTTTGCGATTATAGATGCTGGTATGAACGATTTGATGCGACCAGCACTTTACGATGCTTGGCACACTGTAAAAGAAATACAAAAAAGCGATTCAGATAAAAGGATATATGAGTTAGTGGGTCCTGTTTGTGAAAGTGCAGATGTGTTAGCTAAAGATAGAGAATTGGTCCTTTCACAAGGTGATTTAATTGCATTTATGGATGTCGGTGCTTACGGTTCTGTAATGAGCTCAAATTATAATTCCAGGCTAAAAGTATCTGAAATAATGGTTAATGGTTCTTCTCTGAAGCTAATCAAAAAAAGGGAAAGTTTCGAGGACTCAATTGCTCTTGAAACCGATTTATAAACCATGGAACTAAACCTTTATATTTATTCTGGTTTAGGAAACATCATTGCTTTGGTAGACCTACTAAGAAAAGATCTAAGCCTCTCTCCAGAAGAGGTTATGAA
>Ga0206683_10002657_pt1 | contig 12026 bp, 9 predicted proteins | sample M280m12015metaG_FD_155483 | JGI IMG/M metagenome (GOLD analysis project Ga0206683, IMG submission 155483) | Ammonia-oxidizing marine archaeal communities from Monterey Bay, California, United States - M2 80m 12015 | ecosystem: Environmental > Aquatic > Marine > Intertidal zone | place: USA...
CAATTATTCTCCTGTGCTCCTCATAGTCTTTTATAATGTCAAGGTATCCAGGATTAATTTCGACAATATGCAACTCCTCCAAAGCGTCATGCCTTAATAGTGCTGCTGCCCAAGATCCACTGCTCAATCCAATTTCCAAGACCCGGGTCGGCTCCGGGTGAAGAGCTGCTATCATGTAGCAACGATGAATGCCATTCGGAGAACGAGGGTCTATAGCGTATCGACCATCATAAATGCCCCCCCCATAGACGACATCGGCATCTCCCGGGTTTAATGCATCATCAACAGTGATGATGCCGCTCCTATTCTGAACTATTTTTTTGAAAGGCTGCTCTCTAGGATATTTTTTCTCATATTGCAAATTTTCCAAAAACCCTGAAAAAATTGATTTACCAAGAAAGATCGGAGCGCTTGCTAAAACCAAGGCAAAAGTGATTCCTATGAACCGGGTTCGAACAGTGGCTTTAGACATTGCAAAGACTAATGCGGCAGCCATCGCACCTGCAGTTGCCGTTACCCCAGCAACCTGATTCAATGACATTTTATCGAGCAAAACAAATCCAGTAAAAAGAGACCCTAAAGTTGCACCAATAATGTTAACCAGATACACCACAGAAACTGTTTTCCCCGCAGATCCCTGAACAGCTGATAACTGACATATAAGCGGAAAGATTCCACCGGCAACGGCCGCAGTAAGACATACCATGCCAAGAACAGGCCAATATTGATCAGCCGAAGTCATTTTGGCAGCAATCGGTAATGAAAAATAGAAAATGAACGATGAAATTCCAAGCATCCAGGCAGCGGATGCGATGAAGTCCTGTTTTGAAATGCATATCCTACGTCCAACCATTGCACCAATTGCTATTCCAATCAGAAAACTTCCCAAAGTGTGAGCAAAGGTTTCAGGTCGGCTCGCCGTAGCAAAACTCAACACCCTTACCCAAATAATTTCTTGTGAAAGGGAAATTGCACCGGTCAAAAATGCCAGTAACAATGCAATGAAATGAATATGTTTATTGGATAACATGTTAATTTGCAGGGTCTGGGTTATCCTTATTTGAATTTTTTTTACAATAAATGAAAACCAAAAGACCAGTCATTAAGTTACAACTAGCCGCAAACCAAACAGAGCCTGTAAGACCAAGGAAGCGGAAAAGAACACCAACAGTCAAAAAGCAGGCCAAGGCAGAACCTGCCGTGTTAAAAGTATAAAGAAGTCCCACTGACGAACCTAACTTTGTATTCCCTCGGTGCAGATAAGCGACGAGTATTGGTAAAGTCGCACCCATACACAATGTGGGAAAGAAAAGTAACAAATAGACCACGGCAGCAATGCCTGATGTGTTTAACTCGGATGCAGCATTCCCCACATAATGAATCAGAGGAACACTAACAAATCCGAAGATTGCAATCCCAATTTCAATCCAAAGGAAAAGCTCGGGAAGTGTCTTTGAAAACTTATCCGATAACCAACCACCGGCAATGGCTCCGACACCTAATCCGAACATAAAAATAGATACGATCAAGGTAACAGATTCAATGTTAACCCCGAACAAGGTAAATAGAAGCCTCTGCCATACGACTTGATAGATTAATGCAGCGGCTCCCGATAGCATGAACAATGCAGCTAGAGTCGAGCGTGATTGTAATAAATTTTGGCCAATGCGGCCATCTGTACAACGGTTCAAACAATACCACTGAGCAAATAAGAAAAGACACCAAAGAGCTCCTGTACTGATAAAATTAAACTGCACACCAAATGCTCCCAAAAATGAAAGAAGGAAAATTGAAAAGGGCCATGCACTGGCTGCCTCATATCTTTTCAAGGCAAATTCACTAGTCCCTATTCCATTTGCAATTCGAACTAAAAACATCCTCAACAAAGGAAACAAAACAGCTCCGGAAAAAGCACAGAGAAAAATGATTCCTAAAAGACTTGAAATAGTTGGTGATTTTCCTGAAGAGGCGACCGAATTCATTGCAGCCGCAATGCCTGATAATGTGCCCACTAGAACAAGAAAAACCTTATTCTTGTATCGTCCGGAAAATGTCGATTCGTCTGACAAGAATGGCAATTACCCTACTTCTGGAAAAAAAACAACTTCCATAGTCATTGATTTGTGAAAGTTTTCTGGACATAAAGCCTGAAAAAAACAAACGGAATACATTAAAGAAATCGAAAATTATCGGGAAAATATACAAAAATCGACGTAAGCTAGAAGAACTAATATAGTTAATAATTGCTGGATATTTAATCGGATCAAAGTCAATGTCCTTTCCCTATTTTTCTTTTACGCCCACTCCAGCCCTATGCTTGACATAAAGCGCATCCGCGAAGAACCAGAACTTATCAAAGCAAGAATCCGCAACCGCGGAGGAAATGCTTCTGAACTCATTGACGCGCTTTTAAAGTGTGACGAAAAAAGAAGAAATCTCGAGACTGAAAAACAGTCGCTCCAAGGAGAAAGAAATTCCAAATCAAAAGAAATCGGCACCAAAAAGAAAGCCGGAGAAGATACTGCCGAAATTGAGATTGCAGTCAAAAACATCGGAGCCGAACTTAAGAACCTAAGTGAGCAGGTCGAAGAAGCGGATCAGACTCAGAACGATCTGCTCTTATCATTGCCTAATACACCTCATGAAAATTGTCCCGTAGGGGATGATGAAAATGCAAATCCGTTAATCAAGGAAAGTGGAGAAAAAAAAGAACACCATGATGAATTAGAAAATCACGTTCAAATTGCCGAGAGACTCGGTCTAATTGACTTTGAGGCTGGCTCCAAAGTAGCCGGTAGCGGTTTCGCAGTTTTCCGAGGCGATGGAGCCAAATTACAACGCTCATTAATTCAATTCCTTCTCGATCAACAAACATCTAAGAACGGCTACACTGAAATTAGTCCTCCATTTGTTGTGGCAAGAGACTGTATGATCGGTACTGGCCAGCTCCCCAAGTTTGAAGAGGACATGTATGGGATTGAAAATAATCAGCTCTTTCTTGCACCCACTGCGGAGGTCCCGGTAACCAATCTCGAACGGGACAAGATACTTTCCGAAGATGACTTGCCTATAAAGTATACTGCTTATACTCCGTGCTTTCGCCGCGAGGCCGGATCCGCTGGAACAGGCACTAGGGGACTGATCCGAATGCATCAATTTGATAAAGTCGAATTGGTTAAAATTGTTCATCCGGACAACTCTTATGAAGAATTGGAGTCTCTGACCGGAGACGCTGAACATATCCTCGAATCGTTGGGACTCCACTATAGACGCATTGAGCTGTGCACGGGAGATCTTGGGTTCAGCGCTGCGAAAACTTATGATCTTGAGGTCTGGGCACCGGGCCAAAATGAGTATCTAGAAGTTTCAAGCTGTTCAAACTTTGAAGATTATCAGGCACGAAGGATGAAATTACGCTTCAAGGATTCAGAAACAGGCAAGAACCGTTTCGCTCATACTTTAAATGGTTCAGGAACCGCATTGCCAAGACTTTATGTCGCGTTACTTGAAACTTATCAACAAGCAGATGGCAGTATTGAAATACCAACTGCCCTAAGGCCCTACTTTGGAAGTGATTTGATTACAACTGCAGGATCCTGAAATGCTTTGATTCCCAGCAATCTATAATATAACTTACTGGACATCGGCTTATCTTAACGCACTATAGAAAACGTAAACTCCTCATAAAATGGACCCCTTATTAATTGCCAACATAAAACAAAAAGCCATAGATGCTGCTGCGCCGAACGCCGTTTTTGAACCCGGCTCATTTTTCCCATGGGCATCTGCTATTTTCTTTATAGTATCAGCTGCATTGGTTTGGTTAATGATAAAGGCAGGAAAAGGAAAAAATTATGGCGATTAGTCAGTGACTCTTAATGCATTGGATCAGTTGCAGGAACAATTATATTAACGGTGACTGACCCGATGAGTCAGGATGATGTGTTTTCACGTAAACTGACTTTAATTCCTATCGGCAAATGAATTCCGATCATAATTCATTAACAAATTCTATCATCGAATTAGCACTCGAGGAAGATCTTGGTAAGAGAGGTGATATTTCCTCAAATTTTTTTATCACCGAAACCGCTATCGCTTGTGGCAAAATTATTGCTAGAGAGGATTGTGTCATATCTGGCTCAGAAGTCGCATCATCAGTCTTTAATAAGGTAAATCCGGAAATTAAAATTGAGATCAGAATCCCTTCTGGAGAATCTGTAATTGCTGGCGAAACCATCATCGTTGCTTCGGGACCTGCCCGTAGCATTCTCACTGCTGAACGTACTGCCCTGAATTTTCTTCAACGTCTTTCAGGAATCGCAACTCTGACTAGGAAGTATGTTGACTTGATCGCAGGTACTAAAGCCAAAATATTTGATACTCGTAAAACTACTCCCGGAATGCGGGTACTTGAAAAGGCTGCAGTAGTAGCAGGCGGAGGATACAATCATCGTCATGGCCTCTACGACATGGCAATGCTCAAAGATAATCATTTTGCTGCAGATATGAAGATTGAATCACTGCAAATTATGATCAATGAATTTAAGGAATTGTATCCTGATGCGTTAGTGGAGCTAGAAGCTGATAATATTTCTCAAGTGATTCAATTTCTTAGTCTAAAACACATTGATGTGATCATGCTGGATAATATGCCCAAAGAACAAATATCTGAGGCAATCCAGTTATCCAATGACTCTGTACTTTTTGAAGCTAGCGGTGGAATTAATCGTGAAACGATCATGGGAATTGCCGAAACAGGCATTGATCGTATATCGGTAGGCGCACTAACTCATTCTGCTAACGCCATTGATTTAGCAATGGACTTCCAACAACAATGAGCCATCTCCAAGAACTCAATGTTGCTCAAATTGCAAATCATCTTTCAGATAAAGGCGTTCATTGGTCCATAAGGAGCCTCGACAAATGCGCATCAACTAATGCGGAAGCGCATGATATAGTAAAAAGAAATCCTGAATTGAAGGACCCAGGACTCGTTCTTTTTACTGAATGGCAAAGTGATGGTAAAGGGCGGCGAGGAGGAAAATGGGAATCTCCACGCTCCAAGGATTTACTCTTTTCAATAGCAATCTGTCCGGATCTGGCTCAATCACACTGGAGCCGCCTCACGCATGCCGCTGCCCTTGGAATCTGTAAAGCTCTAAGTCCTGAATTTAATCCACGGATCAAATGGCCCAATGACATTTATATGCGAAACAAGAAAGTTTCGGGCATACTTGTTGAAAGTCATCCATCTACTACTACCGGCACGGTTATAATCGGCATCGGTATCAATGTTAATTCACTCCCTCAAGATCTGAATCCTGAATTCATTGTTCCAGGAACTTCATTGCTCATAGAAAATGATGAAACACCTCTTATACGAGAGCAGATTGCCGAATCTATATTATTTGCAATTCATAATGAGATTGGGCAATGCAAAAACAATTTTAATGTTATCCTTAATCAAATAGAGGAATTGAGTGTAATTCATGGTAAAAATGTTCAAGTTACAATTCCAAACGGCAAAAAATTTATAGGTATTGCTGACGGTTTCGGTGAAGAGGGCGAACTCATACTAAAAACCGTTCCCGAGTTGGGAAAGGACTCCAAAATACTGAAAATTTCAGCGGCACATGAAATTCGGCTTCAATGAAGTCTTAAAAGCTTAATTGGGAGATTGAATTTTTCTATATTTTGGACTGGCTAAAATGCTACGACCAACTAATTTGTGGAAACTTATATTTTTTATGGAAAATACAATAGGCGTTGTGACTCCAGAATCTGATTTCACGTTTGCAGATCAACTTACCCTCACAGACCAAGAGAATTCCGAATTCTATACCCTCCTCCTGAGGGGCATGACTCACAAACTCAATAATCTACTAGCAGTTATTCAGGGTTTCTCCAGCCTGATAATGATGGATGAGGCTCTGGATGAAACAGTTATAGAAAACATCGGCCACATGAAAGAAGCAGCTAACAATGCATCTGATTTGTCTGAGAAAATCCTTCCAGCAGGTGGCTGTTCACAAATTACTCAGCAAGAACTGCTTTTAGCTGAATTCATTCCAATGCTGGAAGATAATCTCAAAGAACCGTGCAATCAGCAGGACATTCCACTAAATATTGAATTCCCAAGACAAGTGGCCAAAGTGCATGCAGATCCATCCCGTCTAAAAAACATTCTGTCCGAATTAATGGCGAATGCATCCGATGCAGCTAGCGAAGCGAACGGAAAAGTATCCATGGAAATCCATAATCCGGGTGATTTTTCTCCAATCGAAAAAAATTGTGTCGATATTTTAGTGAAAAACTCTGGAACCACTATACCAACCGATAAAATTGAACAAATTTGGCACCCCTTTTATAGTTCAAAGGACAGTTCACATTTCGGAATCGGGCTAACCACAGCTGCTGTTTTATCTAGCCAAATGGGAATGAATTTAGGAGTTCATAGTGCTGATAATACAACGGTTTTCTGGCTCAGCATTCCTGCAGCATAATTTAGGCCCAAAAAAGTCACATCAGGCTAAATTTCCGGCCCTGGATTCATAACATCCATAGCCAGAATGTATTGCATAACATAGTGAGAAATTCTCACGAGTTTTGTTGCAATATCATCACTCAATAGGGCAAAATGATCGCCCTCATTAATTTAAAAACTATTATTTTTTATATGTCTGTTCTTGTAAATAAACCCGCCCCTGAATTCAAGGCCAACGCTGTGATGCCTGACGGCTCAGAGAAGGAAGTATCTTTGTCTGACTACAAGGGCAAATACGTTGTCCTCTTCTTCTATCCAAAAGATTTTACATTTGTCTGACCATCCGAACTTATCGCTTTCGATCATCGAGTAGGTGAATTTGAAAAGCGAGATGCCCAAGTCTTGGGTGTTTCTATTGATGATGCAGAATCCCACAGTAACTGGCGTAACACACCAATTGAAAAAGGAGGCATAGGATCCGTCGGTTATCCTCTCCTATGCGATGAAGACAGGGCTCTAACAAATGCTTATGATATTCTACACGAAGACACCACTTTCGCTCTCCGTGGAACGTTCATAATTGATCCAGATGGCATTGTACAAAGTGAAACCGTTAACAATTTACCAATCGGTAGAGACATTGATGATACGCTCAGGCTACTTGACGCTGCCATTCATACTGCTTCAGGAGCAGGAGTTTGCCCGGCAGGTTGGAACCCCACTAAGCCCGACATGCAACCCACAGAAGAAGGCGTAGTGTCATATCTTCAAGAAAATGCAGATTCTCTCTAAACAGAATAACCCTCAAATTTACGGAAGATCCTTTATCAATAATCTCGGTAACTAATAATGGCTGAATTGCATTTTCAGGTATCTCCAAAAAAGATAATTCCATTTAAACTGATTGGAGATCTTACGACCATTGGTCGAGATCCAAACAATTCAATTGTCATTGATCATCCAAGCGTATCACCTTTCCACGCAGAAATTCTTTTTGTTCATTCTGAAGGACAATACGAAGTCTTCGACTTGGGCTCTCCTAACGGGACTCAAGTAAACGAAGAGCGAATCATAAGGAAGGCCTTGTTGAATGGTGATCAAATTCAGTTCGGTAAACTTAAAGCTGAGCTTCTTTGTGATGCGAACAAGGCCACAGTTAAAGATGCTGACCATGATGTAGCAGACAAAGAGCCTGTTCCCAAAGACATCGCTCCAGTCGCTCGAGCTCCCAAAAAACCCGCCTCCCCCAAACTTGTTAAGGCCCGGCCTCCTGAACCGCGGAAAAAAGTTCAAAAAGCCGAGAAGTTATCTGTTAGCCCACCTGAGAAAAAGATACAAAAAACAAAAAAACCTCAAAGGGCCTACAAAACAAATAAAGATGGGACAAAAATAACAGAATTAGAAAAGCAAATCGTTGAATACCAAAATACTATTCTTGAGCTCAAAAACACTAATTCAAAGCTTCAATTAAAAGTTAATGCTGCGGAAAATCCGCAAGAAATAAAGGCCCACCTTAAAAAGTATAAAAAGAAAAATAGGATCCTAGATCAGAAAGCCGACGCCCTGAAGGGAAAGATCAGGAAGAGAAAAGCAAAAATATTAGATCTGAAGGAAAGAGAAGCTGAATTACAAAACCTCATAATATCCATTGAGTCCCTCGAAAAAGAATCGGTCAGACTTAATGAGGAAAATTCATCGATCAAAAAACAGACATCTGCGGCAAGAAAAAATCAGAAATTAGTCGAAGCAGAAATAAGCAAATCCATTAAGTCTGCCGAGTCCGCTGCCGCAAATAAAATTGCATTAGCAAATAAACAGACTAAAACGGCTCTGGAAGAATTAGAAGCTGATGTCCAACAGATCAAGGATGCCCGTGAAGCAGCGAAGGTACTCTTAGTTGAGAAGCAAAAAGCAATCAAAACCACAGAATCTAAATATCAAGAAACAACTAATGACTATGAAAAGGTCCGGGTACTAAAATCGGAACTTGAAGAAGAATTTAGTGAACTGAGTGATAAGTTTTCCTCACTTCAAAGTGAAGTCGCTAAAGTTAAGGAAGCAAAAAAACAAACTAAAGTTGCTGCTGAAAACGAAGCTAAAGAGTTACAGGAAAAAATTCAGCGCCTATCAAGTGACCGAGACCTTTTGTCTAAGGAAAAGAAGTCTCTAGTAAAAAATATTGAAGCGTTACGGGAACATAAAAATGAATTTAAGGACACAAAGTCCAGGCTTGATCAGGCACAGGAAGAACTAAAGCAAAAGACTGAAAAAATAAAATTCTTAGATGAAGAAATACTTGAAAGCCAAACTGAAAATCAAAAACTTGAGGAGCTCAAAATTGCTTTCGAACTAGACATTGAGAGTTACAATAAAACTCTTACTGATAAGACAGAAACAGAATCTAAGCTTGAAGCCGTTAAGACATCATTGGCCGACCTCTTATCAAGTAAAGAAGAGATTTCAGAAGAGTTGAGTAAACTACAATCTGAATTTGAAAGTGTTTCAGCCAAATCAAAATCTATAGAAGACGAACTAGAAACATCGGCTCAGACACTATCAGAAACACGCCAGTTACTTGAATCCGGAAAAACGGAATTAGATCATTTAGTTTCTTCCAAAGCAAAAGCTCAAGATCTCTTAGCCGAAGAAGAACTTCACCTTGGAAAAGCTCAAGAGGAGCATAATGAACTCAATATAGTCATCAAAGAAGCAACTAAAATCTCTGATGAACTGAAAGAACAGAATCAATTAGCAACAATCGATTTAGAGGAATCAAAGAAAAAAACAAATGATTTCAGAGAACGATTAAGTCGTGAGGAAGGGCAGCTGGAAAGTATCCAGCAGGCTATAGAAACGAATGAAAATCAACTAACCAGGGGCCAGGAAGAGTTAAAGGAAACGCTAACCACTTACGACCGTCTAGAAGCTGAGACCAAGGAACTCAAGGAAAACCAACTGCATCTACTTGAAGAAATTAGTCACCTCACACTAGAAGCAACTGATCTTGAGGCAAAGAAACGTGAGCTCGCAGAAGTTGAAGAATTGCTCGCAGAGACTCAATCTCAACTGATTAAGGGCCAGGAAGAGTTAAAGGAAACGCTGACCACTTACGACCGTCTAGAAGCTGAGACCAAGGAGCTCAAGGAAAACCAACTGCATCTACTTGAGGAAATTAGTCAGTTGACAGCAGAAACGACGGACCTTGAATCAAAACAATCAGATCTTAAGGAAATCACTGAAGAGCTTGACGAAAAAGAGGCTCAACTTTCCAACACTACGGAACTACTCGAAAAAAACAGAGCCGAGTTTACGAGTCTTAGTAATAAACTCGAAGAAACACATTCTCACTTGTTAGAAAGTCAGGAAGAACTTTCTCAAAGCCAAACAACTCAAGATTTACTGGAAGCAGAAATAAAAGAAAAGAAAGGGGCGCAAGTTGAACTCCTAGAAGACATTAGTCGATTGACTGCAGAAGCCGCTGGACTTGACGTAAGGACAGAAGAACTGAGGGAAATCACTAGTGAACTGGAAAACAGAAAAGGGGAACTGAAGTATCTCGAAGAAAAGACTACCGAGGCTCAAACTGAACTAACTAAGGGGCAGGAAGATTTAAAAGAGGCACTTTCTGCATATGATCGTCTTGAAAATGAAATAGGGGAGCACAAGGAGGTACAGCTTCAACTCCTCGAAGACATTAGCAAACTGACTGCAGAAACGGCTGATCTAGAAACCAAAAAATCAATTCTCAAGGAAATCAGTAGTGAACTGGAAGATAAAGAGGATCAGCTGCAATCCACTACAAAGCTCATTGAAGAAAATAATTCTAACCTAACTAATCTTAGCGAGAAACTTACGCAAACTCAATCCGAGGTAACGCTGAGACAAGAAGAGCTTTCTCAGACGCTCTCTGCATATGATCGTCTTGAAAATGAAATAGGGGAGCACAAGGAGGTACAGCTTCAACTCCTCGAAGACATTAGCAAACTGACTGCAGAAACGGCTGATCTAGAAACCAAAAAATCAATTCTCAAGGAAATCAGTAGTGAACTGGAAGATAAAGAGGATCAGCTGCAATCCACTACAAAGCTCATTGAAGAAAATAATTCTAACCTAACTAATCTTAGCGAGAAACTTGAAGAAACAAATTCAACTCTTATAAAGACAAAAGAGAGTGTTGCAAATTACCGTGAGGAAGAAAACCAACTCGATTCGCAAGTAAAAGACCTCAGAGAGAGAAAAATCGAACGTGATGAAATTGCCTCAGAAGTAATCGATCTGAATAAAGAAAAAGAGCGCATTGAAAAACACAATGCAGAATTTGAAAATGCGGAATCAAAACTCGATCAGGTACTTGAAGAATACAGTGAAATAAAACTCAAAGAACGCAAAGAACGAGTTTCGTTGGAAGAAACCAAACGTGAGTTTCAAAGGCTTCAAAATGACATCCGCAACCTTGCGACAGAATCGCGGCGCTTGAATGAAGTTCGTAACCAACATGAAATAATCAGTTCCGAACTAAAAGAGCGGCAAGAAAAAGCTTCTGCTCTAGAGACTGAAATTGAAAAATTAGAAAAACTCTCTAGCCGTCTCAAAGAAGAAACCAATGACTATGAGGTTAAGGCACAAAAATATCACACAGTCCGTAGTGAAATAGAAAAACTGGATGCCCGGACCGGTGAACTCGGTTCATTGCAAACCAAATTAAAAAAGGTTCAGGATCAACTTCAGCAGTCGCAAAAAGATAAAGATCTTGTAGAGGATGAGGTTGAGAGTCTCAAAGATAAAAAGAAAACACTCTCAAAGGCAGTGACGCCTGAATGGGGAACCGTTCATCTTTTCGGAGTATCCGTCATTGAACAAATTGATCACTTAGAAAAGATAATTTCATCTACAAATAAAAAGGGGGAGCCGCATCTGATCAGTTCATTAGAAGAAATCCATAATTCTCTCTTGGCCGTTCTTTCCAGTCACAATGTGGAATTATTTTCTCCTCAGGAAAAAGATCAGATCGACACCGAAGACAAAGATAAGATTGAAATAATTGATGGGCCCAAGGGCACCAAAAAGAACCCCGCTCGGATCCTGTCAACGGTTCGCCCAGGCTATATCTGTCTTAATGATGGGAATGGCAAATCAACAGTGCTGAGAAAAGCAGAGGTCAAAACATCAAAAGCCAAATAGAAATTGAAAAGGCCTCTATTTTAGCTCGCTCTCCGCTTTTTTACTTTCTGGCTTCAATTTTCTGACTCGGTTCCTACAATAAAAAGGTCCTTTTTATTGGGCCTCCTGTCATATGACTCCAATGCTAAAACAGTATACCTCGATCAGGAAAAGTCTTCCTGATGATGCTCTATTGTTTTTTCGACTCGGTGACTTTTATGAATTGTTTATGGATGATGCAAAGGAAGCCGCCGGACTCCTAGGAGTGGCGCTCACTAAACGTAACGGTATGTCCATGTGTGGAGTTCCGCACCATGCCGCAGAATCATACATCGGAAAATTAGTTAAAGCAGGTAAGCGAGTTGCTATTGCTGAACAAGTA
>Ga0206683_10002661_pt1 | contig 12013 bp, 12 predicted proteins | sample M280m12015metaG_FD_155483 | JGI IMG/M metagenome (GOLD analysis project Ga0206683, IMG submission 155483) | Ammonia-oxidizing marine archaeal communities from Monterey Bay, California, United States - M2 80m 12015 | ecosystem: Environmental > Aquatic > Marine > Intertidal zone | place: USA...
GGAAAGAGAGACGGAAGGCTATTTATTAGTTACAATAGTATTTTGGGTGATATTGTACTCAATGTCTCGCTACTCAAGAAAGTTAGAGATACGCTTTAACACTGAAAATAAAAATTAACATAGGTAATAAAGATGGAAATAGAAAACAATAAATCAAATATTATTGAAATAAACCAATTAAATAAGTGGTATGGTGACTTTCATGCACTGAAAAACATCAACATGAGTGTTAAAGAGGGAGAAATAATTGTTGTTTGTGGGCCATCAGGCAGTGGAAAATCAACACTTATAAGGTGTGTCAATTTCCTCGAAAAGTTTCAAGAAGGAAACATTATTGTAGCAGGTATAGAGCTAACTGACGATGCACAAAAAATAAGAAAAATTAGAAGTGAAGTGGCAATGGTATTTCAGCACTTTAATCTATTTCCTCATCTATCAATAGTAGATAACCTCACTCTAGCCCCTATCTGGGTTCATAATGAAACCAAAGAAGAGGCACGAGAAAAAGCACTACAATTCCTTGAAAGGGTTGATATAAGGGAACAAGCCGAAAAATATCCAAACCAACTGAGTGGCGGTCAACAACAAAGGGTTGCAATAGCAAGATCATTGTGTACATCACCAAAAATAATGCTATTTGACGAACCGACATCAGCACTGGATCCTGAAATGATCTCAGAAGTTTTAGATGTAATGGTCGAACTTGCGAAAGGAGGCATTACAATGATCTGTGTCACACATGAGATGGGCTTTGCAAGGAAAATGGCAAATCGAATTATCTTTATGGATGAAGGACAAATAGTTGAGGAAAATGACCCAATAAATTTCTTTAAGAATCCAGAATCAGACCGTTTACAGCTGTTTTTAAGCCAAATACTTACACACGACGAATAAAGTCAAAAAATAGCATTATATTTTGTTAGTAAAAGATATCAGAAGTATTAAATAATGAAATATATGATCATTAATACTTAACATAAACTAGAAATCAGCTATATAATTCGCACAAACATTATCAATATCAACAATAACGAATGTTCAAGTTCTTAAAAAAAGAAGAGTTAATAGAACCACCAGTAATCAATCAATCAGAAGACTGGACTAAAGAAATTAAGAGAAGTCAGAAGATTGGTCAAGAAGTAGAGCAATTATCATTTATATATGATAATAACAGAGATAAAATTACATTGGGGACTAAGAAGGGACTAAGTTGGGATCATCTTAAAATTTTGAAAAATTGCAAAAATGAAAGTAGTGCAAATGAACTTATGGAAATTCTTAATAGGACGAATAAATCCAAATTTAAGAATACAATTATTTATCCTTTAATTGAAAATAGCTTTTTAGAACTTACCAATCCAGATAAACCTAAAAGTCCAGCACAAAAATACAGACTAACAAGTAAATTTGTTAGACGTAGAATAAAATCATAGGCATTAATCTGCTAAATTACTTCATTTGAATCCTATTTAGTGTCAATTATTTGATTTATCCTTATAAAGCTCTTATTTCTTACGTTTGTTATTTTTCTTAGTACAACCATACCTAGCTCATTAATATTCCCTAAAATCAAGAATATAGAGTTCAATTTATAAGCTATTGATTTTTCTTGTTTTTATCTATATTTGATGCAAATTATTGCTATTTTTTAGCTTTTTATTAATATTTTATTCGTATAATTTATATTATGTTAAATAATTTATAAATACGTATAAAATGTAGCTTCATATTATTTATCATTCACTACCCTATTGTTAAATATCATTATTAAAGGATAATGTTATTCTTAGTCCCTCTTTTTTTTAACTTAGTTTTTCATTTACTTACTTAGTCCCGGAATTCAATAAATTGAATATAAATCAACGAAATTACTTACTTCTTGCTTTATTAATTTTGATTTGGGGTTCATCATTTCTTCTGATTAATCGTAGTCTTTTGTCTTTTTCACCAGAGCAAATTGTTGGTTATAGACTTCTTATAGGTTCCTTTGTGATGCTATTTATTGCCTTTTTAAATGGTAAATCATTGCCTAGTTCTCTGCTCCCTTGGCTTCATTTCAGTATTTTTGCAGTTATTGGTAATGTCTTTCCTTATATACTTATAGCCAAGGGGCAGGTAAGCATTTCGTCAGGTATGGCTGGCTTACTTATGGCAATTATGCCTTTGGTTACTTTAATACTAGCTCACTTTTTCATACCTAATGATAAATTGAATCGTTACAAAATTATTGGCTTTGTATTAGGTATTTCAGGTGTTATTTTTATTTTAGGCCCAACTCTTAATGACAATAGTAATACTGTTTTTGGCGTATTGCTAGTACTTGCTGCAGCTTGTTCTTATGCTGTTAACACTATTTTTGCAACTCGTCTGCCCTCTTATGATCCTCTTGTGTCCAGTTCTTGTGTTCTTATCCTCGCTAGTGTTATTTCTTTTGTAATTTGGCCTGATATTTTGTATTTTAATTTTGTTGATCTTTCTTTAATCAGTGGTCTTAGCATTTTATTTCTTGGGATATTTCCCACAGCAATAGCGTTGGTAATTTACTTTAATATTGTCAATAGTGCAGGTGCAACTTTCCTTTCAAATATTAATTATCTTATACCAGTTGTTGCCTTTTTTCTAGGTGCTTTTGTGCTAGGTGAATCAATTCTTTGGCAAAATATTTTAGCCCTCCTTTTAATAATTTCTGGTATTTTTATTTCAAGATTTAGAATTTAACTTCAGTATATTTTTGTCTAAGATTTTATATTTATTTATTTGTTACTTTTTCCTTTTCTTTCAATCTCTTACTTAACTTTTATCTTTCTATCTAAATTTTGTTCTTGCATCTAATTTAAATATATACTATATTTAGTGTATATTAACTGACGGTAACACTAAATGTAGTACCTAACTAGGAGAGGAGTTTGGAGCAAGATATACTAGCTGTTAAAGAAAAGAAAGTTGATCAAGATATACAAGTAATCAAAAGGGATGGAACTAGGGAATCTATTGATCTCGAAAAAATACACCGTGTTGTACATTGGGCATCTCAAGATTTAGAAAACATTTCAGTTTCTCAAGTTGAAATTAACTCTCAGTTAGCTTTTTTTGACGGTATTAAAACTGAAGACATTCACGAAACAATCATTAAATCTGCAGCTGATTTAATTTCAACAGATGTTCCAGATTATCAATATTTAGCAGCGAGACTTTCTATATTTCATTTAAGAAAAAAAGCTTTTAAATCTTTTACTCCTCCCTCGCTTATTCATCACGTAATAAATCTTACCGATTTGGGTATTTATGATAAAGATATTTTAAATAAATATAACAAAACTGAGTTCAAGGAACTTGATAATTATATTGATCATTGGCGTGATATGAATTTTTCCTACGCTGCTGTCAAACAATTAGAAGGTAAATACTTAGTACAAAATCGTGTAACTGGAGATATTTTTGAGTCTCCACAATTTCTCTACATGTTAGTTGGAATGAGTCTCTTTCAGGGGTACAAAGGAAAGGTAAGATTAGATTTTGTTAAGCGTTTTTATGATGCTGCCTCTACCTTTAAAATCTCATTACCAACACCAATTATGGCTGGTGTTCGTACCCCTACTCGACAATTTTCTTCTTGTGTTTTAATTGAAACTGATGATGATCTTGATTCAATCAGTGCATCTTCAGGTGCAATTGTTAAATATGTTTCTCAACGTGCTGGAATAGGTATTAATGCTGGTAGAATTCGTGCACTTGGCAGCCCCATAAGGGGCGGTGAGGCTACTCATACAGGCTGCATTCCTTTCTTTAAACATTTTCATACAGCTGTTAAATCTTGTTCTCAAGGAGGAGTCAGGGGAGGAGCAGCCACCCTTTTCTATCCTTTGTGGCACCTTGAAGTAGAAAGTTTATTAGTACTTAAAAATAACACTGGTACTGATGAAAACAGAATTAGACATCTCGATTATGGAGTTCAGTTTAATGGTCTAATGTATCAACGTTTTTTAGCTGATGGCGATATAACTCTTTTCTCTCCAAATGATGTTCCTGGTTTATATGATGCATTCTTTGCTGATCAAGCTAAATTCAAAAAGCTATATGAAAAATATGAAAAGGATCAAACTATTAGAAAGGAAAAGATAAAGGCTAGAGACTTATTTTCTATGTTTATGAAAGAGCGTGCTAATACTGGTCGTATCTATCTTCAAAACGTAGACCATTGTAATACACATGGTGCCTTTGATTCCAAACTTGCTCCAATTAAGCAATCTAATCTGTGTATGGAAATCACCCTGCCCACTAAGCCACTTTATGATGTTCAGGATAAAAATGGTGAGGTGGCACTTTGTACTCTTTCAGCCGTTAATCTTGGTTCATTAGATAGTTTAGATGAACTAGAAGACATTACTGAAATTATTGTACGTTCACTGGACTCATTGCTGGACTATCAAGATTATCCACTTAAGGCAGCTGAGTTAACGAGTAAGAATCGCCGTACTCTGGGCATTGGTGTGACTAATTTAGCCTATTATTTAGCTAAAAATAATGCTAAATATTCAGATGGCTCTGGTAATGAATTGATTCATAAAACCTTTGAAGCTCTTCAATTTTATTCACTTAAAGCTTCAAACAAATTAGCTAATGATTTTGGCGCCTGCCCTCTTTTTTCTGAAACACAATATGCGAAAGGTATTCTACCTGTCGATAGCTATAAAAAAGATATTGATGAGTTTTGTAACACTAAACTAGACCTAGACTGGGATTCTTTACGCAAAGATATTAAAGCTACAGGCCTAAGAAACTCTACTCTAACAGCCCTAATGCCTTGTGAAAGTTCATCTCAAATTTCTAACTCAACTAATGGAATCGAACCTCCTAGAGGCTTTGTTTCTATTAAGCAATCGAAAGATGGAATATTAAAGCAAGTTGTGCCTGACTATGAAAAGTTACATAAAAAATATGAGCTATTATGGGATATTAAAGACAATGAAGGTTATCTGCAATTATGTGCCATTATGCAAAAATTTGTAGATCAATCTATTTCTACCAATACTCACTATGATCCTTCTCTATTTGAAGGAGGTAAGGTGCCAATGAAACTTTTCTTGATGGACCTTCTAAAAGCTTATAAATATGGCATAAAGACACTTTATTACCATACAACTAGAGATGGTGCGAGTGATGATCAGAATAACATTAAATCCACTGATGATGATTGCGAAGATGGTGTCTGTAAGCTCTAAAAGTGAATTATGTCATATAGCATCTTCAGTCAAAAAATAAACGATACATTAACTGAGCCAATGTTTTTTGGTGATTCAGTTAACGTTGCGCGTTTTGATCAACAAAAATTTGAAATGTTTGAAAAGCTTACGGAAAAACAGCTTTCTTTTTTTTGGCGCCCTGAAGAAATTGATGTTTCTAAAGATAAGATAGACTTTGCAAAATTAAGACCCAATGAAAAGCATATTTTTATTTCTAACTTACAGTACCAAATCTTGCTTGATTCTGTCCAAGGTCGCTCACCAAATATTGCCTTTTTGCCCATAGTTTCATTGCCAGAATTAGAAAACTGGATTGAAACCTGGTCATTTTCTGAGACAATTCATTCTCGATCTTACACTCATATCATTCGAGCAATAATGAATGAGCCAGGTGTAGTTTTTGATGAAATAATGAAAACCGATGAAATCATTCAACGTGCTACCAGTGTTTCTGAGCACTATGATGAACTAATTAAATATTCTCAAGCCTACTTACTTCATGGTGAAGGCAATCATGAATTTAATAATGAAAAACTTGATGTCAGTTTATATGGCCTAAAACGACTTCTTTATTTAACCATTATGTCAGTTAATATCCTAGAAGCAATCCGCTTTTATGTAAGCTTTGCTTGTTCATTTGCCTTTGCTGAGAGAAAAGTTATGGAAGGTAATGCAAAAATTATCAAATTAATTGCTCGTGATGAAGCTTTACATTTAACAGGCACTCAACACATGTTAAATTTGATGAGAGATGGAAAAGATGATCCAGACATGAAAAAAATTGCTAAAGAGTGTGAATCTGAAGTAATACAAATGTTTAAAGATGGTGCTAAACAAGAAAAAGAATGGGCTGAATACTTGTTTCGTGACGGTTCAATGATAGGCTTAAATGCTGAAATACTGAAACAATATCTAGAGTACATTACCAATGTACGAATGTCAGCATTAAATATGAAACCTATCTTTAAACAAAATACCAACCCTCTTCCATGGTTGAACCACTGGCTGGATTCTGACAATGTCCAAGTTGCACCTCAAGAAACAGAGATAACCTCTTATTTAGTAAGCGCCATTGATAACACAATGAGCTCAGAAGATGAGGACTTTAGTGACTTTAAGTTATAAATGTTGCCATTAATTAGATGTTCAGAATTGATGTTGACAATATTAATGGCAAGACAGAGTCGCTTTATGTTTTTGGTGACGAATCAATCTTGACCGAACTTGAGGCACACAATGTGCTTATAAACTATAGTTGTAGGCAAGGTCATTGTGGTAGCTGTATTTTAAAATTGGTAGATGGTGAAGTGCTTCATCAGGAATGCCTTGTTCCGCTCTCTGAAGGAGAGATACTTGCCTGCCAGTCAAAACCAACAACTGACATTAAGATTACAAACAAAGATTAAACTATTTTTCCAGGTATTCAAAAACAGCTCTGGAACCGCCCTGAAATATTATTCTGTTCTTTTTCTTGTTGATTTGATAGTTGTACATTGGATCATAATAGTCAACTAAAAGTGACTCGATAAGGGGGACGTATTCACTTAGATCATTTGACTTTTGATGCTTTTGAATCGCATTATTGAGAACCTTTGAGAGCTCTTTGTAACGAGCTCCTCCTAAACGTTTTTGAATTTTATAGAGACTATTTTTCCAATAATTAACATAATTTTCAAAACCATTTTCACTATCAACTGAGCAATAGTTGCCAAGCATATCTGTAACGTATGTTTTGAGGCTTAGTTTTACGCGCTCCTCAAGATTTGCTGTTAGAACAACTATATTCGACTTAAGAGATTTATTTTTTAGGCATTCAGGTAAATATACAGTTCCAATATTATTACCCTCATCTTCAATCAATAAGAATCTATTTTTTTGTTTTTGAATCAGCTCAATGGCTAGAGAATTTTCAAAATCTATTTGTGTTGGCTGAGAACTGATATTATTTCCAAATGCGGAGCCTTTATGATTAGCTAACCCTTCTAAGTCAATGTTATTACGAAATTTATTAAGCAATAAAGTTTTACCACAGCCAGTCTGTCCTCCAATGACAATAAAATTTTTACTATTAGTGATACGGCTAGATTCTTCTATAAGGTAACTACGCATAGCTTTATATCCGCCTTTAACTCTAGGATAAGTTATACCTGAGTAATCAAAAATCCATTGCTGTGTAATTTCTGATCTTAACCCTCCTCGAAAACAATAAAGAGCTCCTGATGGGTTCTGATTAATGAAGTCCAACCAATCATTAATTCTTTGATTTTTAATCGTACTACTGACTAATTGGCGCCCTAATTCTATTGCAGAAAGTTGGCCGCTCTCTTTGAATCTGCGTCCAACTAGATGCCTCTCATTGTCAGTCATTAAGGGAGCATTTAAAACACCTGGAAAAGAACCTCGACTATATTCAACAGGTGCACGGACATCCATTAATGGTGTATTGTTTTGAAATAACTGCTGAAAATTATCTATCTCTAATTGATTAATCATTCTATATGAACAACCTTCTTTTCTGAATTAAGTTTAGTAATTTTTCCTATAGATTTTAGGTTGATTTTGTGGATTTTTATAATTTCATGAAAATCTATTAAAGATTCATCAGAAACTGTTACTAATAAACCTCCACTAGTTTGTGGATCACACAACACAGTCTTTTGAAATGTGGTTAATTTATTAAAGAAATGTCCATAGCTATCATAGTTTCTTTGCGTCCCTTCAGGTATACAGCCATTATCAATATAGCTATAAATATTTGATAATAAAGATAAATCATTAAAACAAACTGTCGCTCCAACTTTACTACCCTGACAGACTTCTAAAAGGTGACCTGCCAGACCAAATCCAGTAACATCGGTAATCGCATTAACGCCGGGAATTTTAGCTATTTTAGAACCGATATCATTTAATTGACACATCTGTTCAACAGCCTTCTGAAAGTCTTTAGACGTAACTTTTTTCTGTTTTTGTGCAGTTGACAAGATACCCAATCCTAGTGGCTTTGTTAAAAAAATAGAATCACCAATCTGAGCACCAGTATTTCTTTTTAAGTGTTCAACTTTGACGATTCCAGTAACCGATAAACCAAATATGGGTTCAGGGGAGTCAATGCTGTGACCTCCAGCAAGGCTAATACCTGCTTTTGTACAGGCTGCCCTACCCCCTTCAATCACTTTAGCGCCGATTTCAGCAGGAAGTTTATCTATTGGCCAACCGAATATAGCTATAGCCATCAAAGGCGTACCACCCATAGCATAAATATCACTTAGTGCATTGCATCCTGAGATCATACCAAAAGTGTAAGCGTCATCAACAATTGGCATAAAAAAATCAGTAGTACTAATTAATGCTTTCCCATCCCCAAGATCATAAACCGCGGCATCGTCTCTCGACTCGTTGCCTACAATTAAGCCAGAATCAATAATTTGATCTTGACCCTGACCAAGTATTTCATTTAATAATTTAGGTGAAATCTTACAGCCACAGCCAGCTCCATGACTATATTCTGTCAATTTAACTGAAGAAATATCCATCTTAGTATTCAAAAGCAATAGATTCTAACTAATCTGGGCATACTTTAATTCGAGTTTTTGATAGAGACCACTTGGAGAAATAGTGGGATTTTCATCCATGATTTTAAATGCAACGACATTGTCCTCAACTTTATCCCACAACTTAATGTAAGAGCCATCTTTATAGCCATGCTGTTGCCTAAATGTGTTGAGTTGATTCTTGACAACATAGCGCTTGTATAATTCTCCAATACCCATATCTAATTGTGAAATTGCAGTAAAAAATAGATCAGTGATTTCACGAATATTATTGACCTTAGGGTCAATATTGGAAGTCACAGAGAGGTTCAACATTTTTTCTAATATATCTATCAAAACTTCAGCGTTAATGTCACCTTGAGGCTTTAATTTCAAATATTTATTTGCGTAATTTTCATCTTTCATTCGAATTGATTCTGACATAATGAAATGCCAAATATCTACCAACTCCACCCTAATATTAGCCCAATCTGGGTCAGTATTTATGCTCTTCCAATGCTTCCAATTAAACGAATCTATGGCCTCTGAAACCTCCATATAGATGCAACGGTACCATGAAATCTTTCTGTTTTCTTTAGTAATACCATCAATCCACATAACACCATTAGTGTGGTCATTTAATTGCTTTTGAAGGTTAAACATTTCCTCAATATAATTCATAACAAATAAGCCAAGGATGTTGAATAAATTTGATTATAGTCTACTCAATTATTCTCTTAATATCTTTCTAACGTAGTATCAATTTCTTTAGTCCAAGCTTCGATACCTCCTTGGAGATTGGCAAGAGATTGAAAGCCTTGTGATAATAGAAAATCAGCTACATGCATAGAACGAATACCACTATGGCAATATAGAGCTATCTTACTATCCTTATTTAGATTTACGTATGTATTAGCTATCTCTCCCATAGGCATTAGAATAGCGCCATTTATTTGACAAATATCAAACTCCCATTGCTCACGAACATCAACTAAAGTAACCTTATTGTCTATCAAATAATTTTTAAATTCTTTAGGGGGTAAGTCTTGAATCATAATTATTTAAGTCCTATAAATGAAATTTACAATATGAATACTAATAACATTTTATTCTTATCATTCTAGTATTAGTAAGTTTAATGGGTAAAATTTCAATTGTGACGAATACAAAAGAAGATATTTTTAATTTCCCCTGTGACTACCCAATTAAAATTTTTGGTGAAAACCAGCCTGAATTTCAAAAAATAGTTTGCAATATTGTGGAAACCCATACTGGAAAACTACATGCAAATCAAACTACTATTAAGTATAGTTCTAAGGGCAAATATATCTCCTTAACTGTGAGAATTATTGCAACAAGTCGTCAACAACTTGATGCCATAAACCATGATCTTCAGAATTGTCCATTAGTGTCATACCTTTTATAATAAGCTTGTGATTAAAGTTAGCTCAAAAGGCCTTCAGGATTACCTTATAACTTGGGAAGAGATGAAATCTTTTACTGAAAATAGAAATTCTAAAACCCTAGATGAGCTTTGGACTCTTGAGCATAATAGTGTTTTCACGCAAGGTCTTTCTGGAAAACCAGAACACTTACTAAAAGCAACTAAAATTCCTATTATTCAATCTGATCGAGGTGGTCAAATTACTTATCATGCGCCAGGTCAACTAATAATCTACTGCCTAATAGATATAAAAAGACTTGGTATAGGAATAAAGAAAATGGTCTCTATAATTGAGCAGTCATTAATTGAATTTTTATCAAGTTATGACATTAAAGCACATACCTTAATGGGTGCTCCAGGAGTTTATGTAAATGGCTCTAAAATTGCAGCCCTAGGGCTCAAAGTTAAACAAGGAAGAACTTACCATGGATTAAGTCTTAATATAGATATGGACCTCTCTCCTTATAAGTTAATAAACCCTTGTGGATATAGTGATTTGAAGGTCACACAAATGCGAAATGTAACAGATAATATCCTTAGTATTTCTGATATTCAGCAGGAGCTATCAGAGCATATAATCAGCTCAGTTAATAAAACTTAATATTAAAGCTTCAAAAGGTCAATTTATTAAAATATAATTGATGGTATTATTGAATTTTATTAAAGTTATCTAGTCGCTACCAGGGTATAAATACAGATTGAGAAAAAGAGAGACATTAAATTATGGTTTCACTAAAGCCATTCAAAGGAACTAGACCATTTAATGAGGAAGCTATAAATATTATAGCCCCCTCAACAGATCACTTGTCTGAGGAAAATATTGATTCAATATCCAACAAAAATTACTGGAATTATTTAAAAGTTTTAAACCCTGTTGGGCAACTAAAAGAATCTGAGACCTTACTTGCTGCTAAAAATCATTTCAATGAAATGAAAAAAAATGAAGTTATAAAACAAGATGATAAATTGTCTTTTTATATTTATCAGATTTCACAAGGAGATCATACTCAATTAGGATTTCTAGCTTTAGCCAATATTGAAGATTTTTTATCCCATAAGATTAAAGGACATGAAAATACCCTAGTAAAAAGAATGAATGAAAGAGCTGATCAAATGATTAACATTGAAACTCAAATCGGTCCAATTTATATGTCTTATCCAGATGATAAAAAAATTAATGAATTATTAGAAAGTTTTACTTCGCTAGAACCTCATTATGACTTTGAATCTTTTGATCATTCTTTTCACAAACTATGGTGCATAAGTGATCCTAAAGAAATTGCAATAATTTCTAAACAACTAAAATCTATAAACTCTTTATATATTGCAGATGGCCATCATAGGATGGGAGCTATGAATATAATTTCTCAAAATTATAAAAAATATGGGGTTCAAAGCAAACAAAACAGAAATTGTGATGGAGTGATGATAGCTGCATTTCCAGCAGAACAGTCCAAAATATATGATTACAATAGAGTGATTAAAGATTTGAATGGCCTTTCAGAAACTAATTTTTTAGATAAGCTAAAAGAAAATTTCAAAATTACACTCAGTGATTCCGCTTTTAAGCCTAAAAGCAATAGACAATTTGGTATGTACCATCATGGCAAATGGTATTCACTAGAGTTTATCGGGAATATTCCTGATGAAAATGATATTTTATCTTTATTGGATATTAACATAATCAATAATTTTTGCTTGATACCTATACTCGGTATCAAGGATATTAATAATGATGAGAGGATTAGATTTATTGCTGGCTGTCATGGATTAACTGCTCTAGAAAAAAAAGTAAA
>Ga0206683_10002663_pt1 | contig 12009 bp, 12 predicted proteins | sample M280m12015metaG_FD_155483 | JGI IMG/M metagenome (GOLD analysis project Ga0206683, IMG submission 155483) | Ammonia-oxidizing marine archaeal communities from Monterey Bay, California, United States - M2 80m 12015 | ecosystem: Environmental > Aquatic > Marine > Intertidal zone | place: USA...
ATATTTCAATTCACGTTCAACAGAACTAATTACATCAGCGTAGTGTCCTGTATGGATTTCTATTACAGGAGCTCCACAAGTCATAGCTGCATCTATTTGTTTCTTATCAGCATCTATAAAAAGTGAGACTCTTATATTACTGTCACCTAGTTGAGAGCAAACTTCCTTCATTCGTGGTAATTGAGAAACTACATCTAGACCACCTTCAGTCGTCAGTTCCTCTCGCTTTTCAGGGACTAGACAGCAATCTTGAGGGCTAATTTGAGAGGCAATTTTTATCATTTCATCGGTTGCAGCCATTTCTAAATTCATTTTTGTTTTTAATATCGCTTTGATTTCTTCAACATCTTTATCTAGAATATGACGCCTATCTTCACGAAGATGGAGTGTGATGCTGTCAGCTCCTGATTTTTCACAGATAAGTGCCGCCTCTAATGGACTCGGATATGTCGTTCCTCTAACCTCCCTTAGTGTCGCGATATGGTCTATATTAACACCCAAATAAATACTCATAATTTTTCAATTAGTTTACAAAAAATAATTCCCTACTTTTCAGTGGCTTTTCACCAAGGATTGACCTTAGACGCTTTCGATTTAGATTTTTTAATATAGATAAATGATGGACACTTAAACGGCCATTGCCGCCACCATCTTCAACCACTAAGAGGACTTCACCTGGTATGTTACCATTTGCTTTGGGAACAAAACCATTGTGCTCCTGAAAATAATATTCAAGTTTAGATTCAATAGGGTTTCCTTTAAAGTCCTTATTAAATTCTAAACCATAGCCAAGCTCCTCTAATAATAGGTTTTCAAACAACCTCAGAGAGTATTCCTTTTCAGTTTCTGATTGTTCATTAATTATTCTTAAGAAGTTCCAGTAGCCATCAAATATTTTTTGATGTTTTTCAGCTTCTGGTAATAGCCTCGAAAGAAGTTCATTTGTATATATTGCAAGAATTAAATCGTTACCTAAAAGTCTGCGTGGCTGATCACTAGACTCCCAATCCGTTAGATTTTTAAGATCACTTCTGCCTTTATAAGAAATATTCAGACATTGAAACATTTGCAGTGAGGTCTTATTGCTACGAGCTCCACGGGCAACGATACGAATTTTTCCATAATTACAGGTGAAAAAATCTAACAAAAGAGAACTACCCTGATACATTCTCCGATGAATTAAAAACGCTGGAGTCAATTCAATTTTAGTCATAACCCAAAGAGGCCAAAGCTCTTTTATCATTAGACCAGCCTTGCCTAACTTGAACCCAAAGCTCTAAAAACACTTTTGACTCTAAAAAGCCTTCAATACTGATACGGGACTCTTGTCCAATTTTTTTAATCATATCACCTTTGGCTCCAATAACTATACTTTTTTGAGAAGGTTTATCGACAAAAATTCTTGCAGCAATTCTGTACATCTTGCCATCGAGATCAAATTTTTCAATCTCAACTGTAAGGTCATATGGGAGCTCATTGGATAAGTTTCGCATCAACTTCTCACGAATAAATTCTGAAACTACAAATCGTTGTGATCGGTCTGTAATGTAATCTTCATCAAATATAGCGCTTTGATTAGGCAAATACTTAAGTATCAGCTTTCTAAGCTCCTTACTATGAGATCGATTAAATGCTGATAAAGGAAAAACATCATTAGCTTCAAATTTTTCACCTAGAGTTTCAAGATATGGAAGAATTTGCTCTATTGAATTTAATGTATCTACTTTATTCACACAAAGGATTACTGGAATATTAACCTTACTTAAGTGCTCTAATACACGCTCATCTTCCTTTGTCCATTTGAGTACTTCAACAAGCCAAATAACCATATCTACATCTGCTAAGCTAGAGCTTGCGGCTTTATTCATGTATGAGTTGATAGCTTTTTTATTGCCAATATGAATGCCAGGTGTATCGACAAAAATCATTTGATAATTTTTTTGAGTATCTATAGCATTAATTCGATGTCTTGTTGTTTGAGGCCTATGTGAGGTAATTGAAAGCTTTTGACCAATCAATTCATTAGTAAGCGTTGATTTTCCAACGTTTGGTCGCCCTACTACAGCAATGAAACCCGACTGAAAGCTCATTTAGATGAAATACCCTCTAAAATAGATTCAGCACATGCTTGTTCCGCTCTCTTAATGCTTTTTGCATTTTCTTGAACGGTCATATTAAATTCTTTTACAAAGCAGCTAACATAAAAAACAGCATTATGATCTTTACCCTTTGTCTCAATAAGTTCATACTGAGGTAATTCATATCCATTTTTTTGTAAGAGCTCTTGAAGCTGAGTTTTAAAATCCTTTAATGAGTCTTCTGGTCCAGACTCATTAAGAAGCTCATCATAAAGCTTTAAAATTATACCTCTAACCATTTTATAGTCGGAATCAAGAAAAATTGCTCCCAACATAGCTTCAAAAGCATCAGCCTGGATTGATTCTCGCCTAAATCCACCACTTTTAAGCTCGCCTTGACCCAACACCAGGTTTTCGGAAAGACTTAGCTTTTTGGCTAGTTTAGCCAAGGTCTGACCTCTGACTAGGTGTGAGCGAAGCCTTGAAAGTTGACCTTCATCAATCAAGGGGTATCGCTGATAGAGCTCTTGGGACATTACACAGCCAAGGATGCTATCCCCCAAAAACTCCAATCTTTCATTATTGTTTTTACTAACACTTCGGTGTGTCAGAGCCTGTTTAAGTAAGTCAATATCATTAAATTGATAAAAAATATTTTTCTGTAACTTTTCCATAAAAACTAAATAGCGACTGGCGCTTTAATTGGGGCATCATGAACATAGTTCATAAACTCAAAATCCTCATAGACATAGTCAAAGATACTAGCCACTTTTTTATTAATAACAAGCCTAGGAAGAGCCTTAGGAATTCGTTTAAGTTGAGTATCGACCTGTTCAAAGTGATTTGTATATATATGGCAGTCTCCTCCACTCCAAACAAAATTACCAACCCCTAGGTCACACTGCTGAGCAACCATATGAGTTAGTAACGCATATGACGCTATATTAAAAGGAACACCTAGAAAAATATCAGCACTTCGTTGATATAACTGACATGATAATTGACCATTGGCCACATAAAACTGAAATAGTGCATGACAGGGCGCTAGAGCCATCTTATTTAGCTCTCCTACATTCCAGCTCGAAACCATAATTCGTCTTGAGTCAGGTGAGGTTTTTATAAGCTTTATTGCCTCTGAAATTTGATCAATCTCTTCACCATCTTTATTAGTCCATTTACGCCACTGAGCACCATAAACTGGCCCTAAATCACCATTTTCATCTGCCCATTCATTCCAAATATTAACCTTGTTTTCTTGCAAATACTGAATATTTGTATCTCCCTTTAAAAACCATAGCAATTCATGCACAACTGAAGGAATATGAACTCTTTTAGTTGTCACCAAAGGGAAGCCTTCATTGAGATTAAAGCACATTTGATGGCCAAAGATACTCTTTGTCCCTGTTCCAGTTCTGTCATTTTTAATAGAGCCTTTGTCTCTTACCATTTTTAAAAAATCTAGATACTGCTTCATGATAATCCTTTCAAATAATAAGACTTATAAAAAAGATAGAGACCAACCAGAATCATTGGTAGACTTAATAATTGCCCAACAGTTAGCCAATTTAAGGCTAAATAACCTATATGCGAGTCTGGAACTCTAATAAATTCAATTATAAATCTAAAGGTTCCATAGAAAATTAAAAATAGAGCTGAAGTAGCCATTACCGGTTGATTCTTTTTACTAAAAAGCCACAATATAAAAAACAAAACAACGCCCTCTAGTAAAGCTTCATAAAGTTGGGTTGGATGCCTTTGTGCCCATTGACCACTTTGATCTGGAGCATAAATACCAAAAGCACTAGTAGTTATTTTCCCCCATAGCTCTCCATTGATATAGTTCCCTATTCTTCCAAATGCTAAACCTAGTGGTACCAAAGGTGCAATAAAATCTGTTGTTTCAAAAAAACTAAATTTTGATTTTTTGTTAAAAAGTAGCATCGCTATTAAAACACCCAAGAAGCCTCCATGAAAGGACATTCCACCATTCTGAAAATTAAAAAACGTTAAAGGGTTTGATATAAAAATTGTAAAGTTGTAAAAAATCAAATAGCCCAAGCGACCCCCTAATACCGCCCCTAAAGCACCATAGAAAATTAGATCATCAACCTGTTTTTTATTCCATTTTTGACTTGATTTTGTTCGATATTTAGCTAGAAGATATGCGGTTAAAAAAGCCAATAGATACATAACACCATACCAGTAAATTTTCACAAAACCTAAGTCGAAGATTACGGGATCAATAACGATATATTTCATAATCTAGTATAGTTAATTAGCTTTAAATCTTTTTTTAAATACAAAGGATGAGCTGGTTGGCCTGATTTATTAATTTTCAAACACATTAGGCTTGGAACAAGGTTTAATACATGTTTGTCTCTACTATAGAGTTTGCCATTATTTCCCCAGGCAGCGACAGTTATATCAGCTTTTTTTGATAGTATCACAATATATTTATCATTCTCACTTCCAATAGGATATTTTACTTTTTTAAGATTGGAAGGTAACGTCGTTCTATAAGCAAAAAGATTCACCATCATAAATCCACCGTATCCCCAATCTTTTGCATAATTAGCACATCTTCGTATTGTAGGATCATCCGTTTCTTCGTTAGCAGTTGATGGATTAAGCCCTATAAACATTACATACTTTTTTTTCTTATCCCAAATACGGGAAAGTGAGTATCTATATGCACGACAACTTGAAAAGGTTGCGTTTTTATAAATAAATGACATTTACCTCAACATTTAAAATATTTGTTAAATTGGTGCGTCCGAGGTGATTTGAACACCCGACATTCGGCTTCGGAGGCCGACACTCTATCCAGCTGAGCTACGGACGCAATAAATCTAACAATATGTGATTTTAACAATTCAAAGAGATTGATTGAAAAAATCATTGTTATTTCTACACAAAAACTTTATTATTTCTACACAAAAAATAAAACAAAACAAAGTACAATCAGGCTCATTAAATATAACTCAACTATTTCCAATATTACAACATTAAATAATTTAATCATGACATCTCTTAAAAAAATATTAAAAACTAATTTTCTATTTACATTGTTTTTGTTTACAAGTATTTCTAATGTTAGTCTTGCAGATGACAATTATTCTCCCTTAGATTCACCGGAATTTTTTGAAGGACTGAACACTTTTACCGCTGTTTACTCACAAATTAAACAACTATACGTCGATGAAATTGATGATGAAACAATGTTTAAGAATGCCATTAAAGGGCTGATTGAAGGGCTTGACCCTCATTCAAGCTTTCTTGATCCCGAAGATCAATCCGATTTAAGTGAAAGTACAATGGGTAAATTTGGTGGTCTGGGGATTGTTATTGGTACACAGGGTGATTTTATTGAGATTATTTCCCCTATAGATGACACACCGGCATATCGCGCAGGCCTTCAAGCTGGTGATATTATTCTACAAATTGGTGATCAAAATGTAAGTCAAATGAACCTTGAAGAAGGGGTGAAATTGATGAGAGGTGCTCCAGGGACGAAAATAAAGCTGACCATTGGTAGACCTGACATCGCACCATTTGTTGTTGAAATAACTCGAGAAATTATTACTATTGTTTCTGCTAAAGGCTTTCTTTTGGATGAAGGTATTGGTTATATTCGAATCTCACAGTTTCAAAATCCCACTGCAAAATTAGTAGATGATATTGTTTCAGAGCTTGTTACAAAAAATGAAACGAAGCTTGATTCCTTAATTCTTGACCTTAGAAACAACCCAGGTGGCTTGCTAAACTCTTCAATTGATGTCGCTAATTTATTTATTGATAGAGATGGTGTTGTCGTATATACAGAAGGTAGAAGATCGAGTGCCAACGTTTCCTTCCCAACTAAACCAGGTGATATCCTTGATGGGGCTCCTATTGTTATTTTGATGAATAAAGGTTCTGCTTCTGCTTCGGAGATCGTTGCTGGTGCTCTCCAAGATTACAATCGTGCTATTATTATGGGTCAAGAATCATTTGGTAAGGGTTCTGTACAGTCAATGTTAGGCTTAGAGGATGGTTATGGGCTAAAACTAACCACAGCAAGATACTACACCCCTTCTGGAAGATCTATTCAGGCAAAAGGTATTGCACCTGATATTTATTTAGAAGATATCACTCTAAGCAGTTTTGAAGACGCAATTGACTTAAGATCTCAAGAAAAAGACTTAAAAAATTCTTTATCGGCAGAAAGCCCTATTGATCTGTCTGATGAAGACATTCTTGAAATGCAGGATGAAATTACTGAGAATAGAGACAAGGAATATATAGATCTACTCAGAGAAGACTACTTTGTTCACGAAGCCATCAATGTTCTCAAAGCTTTGAAAGTTATAACGAAAAATTAGAGTTAATTTTGCAGATTGCTAATCAAAACTACCTATTCGGCTAAGTTGCATGGTGTTGTGATTCCAATCCCAATGCATCCAGATAGCAATCGCCTTACCAAGAATATAACTTTCTGGCACATAACCCCAGAACCGAGAATCACTGCTATGGGCTCTATTGTCACCCATTACAAAGTAATGGCCTTCGGGAACAGTTATTTTAGAAAGTTTTCTAGAGTTTCCTAAAGGGTGAAGCAAAATGTCATGGTCAGCCTCATTAATTTTCTCTCTAATGTGGCGATAACCTGTCATAGCTTTACCCGAATCGATACCTTGGTAAGAACCAATTTTTCTGTACTCAACAGACTCGTCATTGACTATTAGTTGGTCTTTTTCATAACTAATAGTATCACCTGGAAGAGCAATAACTCGCTTAATGAAATCTACGCCAGAGTAGTCAGAGATATGCTCATAATTAGGGTACCTGAAAACAATAACATCACCTCTTTCTGGCTTTGAAAAATCAATAATTTTAGAGTTGAGTATCGGTAGTCTTAAGCCATAGTCAAACTTGTTTACCAAGATAAAATCACCAGTTAATAGTGTTGGCATCATTGAATTCGAAGGCACTCGAAACGGCTCAAAGATAAAGCCTCGAAAGACTAGAACCAACAACAGCACAGGGAAGAGCTCAATTGACCACTGAACAACTTTAGGTCGATGCTTATATTTTTCAGATTTTGAAAACTTTAAGAAGATTAGAAAGTAACAAATTTTTCTAAAAATTGATCTCTTTTCAGTTGCTTTGACGTCGTCTTCAGTTTGAAGTTTTGTGAAAAATAGTAGATCAATCAAGACAATAGCGATTGCCAGCAAAATTGCTAAAAAAAGCCAACTCAATACATCCAAGGCAAAAAATGATTCGGCATTTTCAATTGTCATATTTTTTCTCTTAATAAAAAAAACGTATTATAGCAATCACTTTATGTAAGGTCTTGAAGATTTATATAACTCTACATATCCTCAAATTTCTTCAATATTCATGCCAATTTTGTTAGCCAATTCTACAAAATTTGGAAAGGATGTCTGAACATTATCAACACCTTCTATCCTGATGTCATATTCAGACCTACTGGAGGCAATCGCAAATGACATTGAGATACGATGGTCATGGTGGGATTTGATTACTGAATTTTGCTTACTAAATTCACCACCCTGAATTCTAATTCCATCTTCAAGAACTTCATTTTTGATACCTAGAGCTGTCAAACCATCAGCCATAACTTGAATACGGTCTGACTCTTTAACTCGCAACTCTTTTGCACCAGTTAATAGAGTATCACCTGTTGCACAACTTGCAGCAATAAAAATAACTGGAAACTCATCAATAGCTAAAGGTATAAGCTCCTGAGGTATATCGATTCCATGGAGTTCAGCTGAACAAACACGAATATCAGCAACCAACTCACCAGCAATAACCCTCTCATCAGACAATCTAATATTGGCGCCCATCATGTTAAGAATATCGAGGATTCCAGTTCTTGTAGGGTTAATGTTTACTGCATTTAGTGTAATATCTGCCTCTTTAGCGATACTAGCAGCAACGATAAAGAAAGCAGCTGAGGATATATCACTCGGCACTTCTATATCACAAGCATTTAATTTGCCACCGCCCATTAATGAAATTTGGCCATTAGAAGAATTAACAGGGTATCCAAAACCTCTCAGCATCCTCTCGGTATGATCTCTTGTGGTATTGTTCTCAATAATTAAAGTTTCTCCATCAGCATATAGCCCTGCCAACAATAAGCACGATTTAATTTGGGCAGAGGCAACAGGCAGAGTGTAATTAATCGCTGATAATTTCTGATTGCCAATTATAGATAAAGGTGGTTTTGATTCGTAACTATCAATTACCGCTCCCATCATACTTAGCGGCTCAATAATCCTTGCCATAGGCCTTTTTGAAAGAGAATCATCTCCGCAAAGCTGAGAATTAAAGCTTTGCGCACTAAGAAGGCCTGACATGAGCCGAATGGAAGTTCCAGAATTTGCTAAATCAAGTGGTTCTGATGGAGATTTTAAGCCATGCTTACCTACACCATGAATAGTAATATTAGATCTCGTTCTATCAATTTGCACACCCATCTGTTGAAAAGCTCTCAAAGTGGCAAGGCTATCTTCACCTTCTAAAAAACCAGATACATTGGTAACGCCATTTGCAATCGATCCCAAAATAATTGACCGATGAGAAATTGATTTATCACCAGGCACTTTGATTGAGCCATTCAATGAGTGACAAGAAGAAGCATTAAAACTAATCATCAGGATGTCTCAATCTACCCATGAATCACGGGTATTTTTAGCTTCACGAAACAATGACTCAAGTTGCTCTTTATTTTGACTATCGATGGCATCAACTAGAGTATTCAATATTTCTTGGTAGCCCTTAATGTGTTCAACGATTGAATCACGATTATGAAGACAAATATCTCGCCACATGATCGCATCGCCTGAAGCTATTCTAGAGAAGTCTTTAAAACCACCAGCCGCATATACAGACGCTTCAGGATGTTTACTGATAAGGTAATTAACCAAAGAAAAAGCCAACATATGAGGTAAATGTGAAGTCATACCTAACAAGTCGTCGTGCGATTGCGGAGTCATAAAATCAACTTCAGCACCTACCCATTCCCACATCTTTGCAAGTATTTTTATTGAATCAGGATTGTTATTTTCTAGAGGGGTAATAATAACTTTTCTATTTAAGAATAAATCAGCATCACTTACCTCAAAACCAACCTTCTCTTTGCCAGCAATCGGGTGCGCAGGAATAAAGTTATCAAGAGTATTGCCAAACACTGCTTTGACGGCTTCAATAACACTCACTTTAGTGCTACCAACATCACTAATAATCATATCTTCGACTATATAAGGTTTCATTTCCTTAAATATTGATTCATAACTTCCAACTGGTGTAGCGATAATTACCATATTCGCACCATCTAACGCCTCACCTATATCTGTTGAATATTGGTCAATAACGTTGCTTTTTAGTGCTTTTTCAAGACGAGACTTATCTCTTCCAAAACCAAAGACAATTTCAGACTGATGAGTTTTATTAATTGCCTTTGCAAGCGATCCACCAATCAACCCTATTCCAATTATGCAAACCTTTTTCATCATAGTATTTTTTCCAGTGCTCGAATCAAGTAAGTATTTTCTTCAGCAGTGCCTATAGAAATTCTAAGAAAATTATCCATCTCTACAGGACGTACAATAACACCCTCTTTAAGTAGACTGTTATATATTTCCATTGCGTTAGAAAATTTAACAGCAATAAAATTAGCGTGAGAAGGAATATAGCTTAATTTAAGACTTTTAAAACCCTCCTCTAGCTGCCTTAAACCAGCGTCATTCACCTTTCTAGATTCCTTTAAATAGTCCAAATCTGACAAGGCACAAATTGCAGCTATTTGAGCTGTATGATTAACATTAAATGGCTCCCTAACTCGGTTAATGAAATCCGCAATTTTTGGACTGCAAACTGAGTATCCAACTCTTAAACCAGCTAAGCCATAAGCTTTTGAAAAGGTACGAGTTATGATTAAATTATCAAACTCTTTTAACCAGTCAATAGCCTGATCATTAATATTCAAATATTCAAAATACGCTTGATCCAAAACCACTGGTATCCAGCTAGGGACCTTAATTAAAAAGTTATATATTTCATCGTCGCTTACCAGTGTTCCTGTGGGGTTATTAGGATTGGCAACAAAGATGAGTTTTGTGTTATCGTTAATTAACTCAAGCATAGCATTTAAATCGTGGCCGTATTCTTTTGCTGGAGCTACTTTTGCAGTAGCACCCAAGGCTTGAGTAACCAATGGATAAACAACAAACGCATATTGTGAAAAAATCACTTCGTCTGTCTTTTTACAAACAAACACTCTAGCAACTAATTCCAATAACTCATTAGAGCCATTTCCCAATGAAATCATTTCCGTAACTACATCTAAGTGACCACTTATACTTTTTTTTAATTCATATCCATTGCCGTCTGGATATCTATGAACATCTTTGAGAGAAATCTTCATGGCCTCAACTACTTTCAGGCTAGCACCCAAAGGATTTTCGTTTGAAGCGAGCTTTATTACGTTTTTTAATCCTAACTCACGCTCAAGCTCTTTAATCGGCTTGCCTCCTTGGTATGGATTCAAGCCCAGTATAGATTCACATACATTCATAAAATTGCAATAGGATAAGATCCAAGAATATTTATTTTTGAAGCTTGCTTCTCAATTTCAGAAATAGCTTCTCTAATATTTTTATCAGTTTGATGACCTTCAATATCGATAAAGAACAAGTATTCCCATTTCACCCCAGGAATTGGATGCCTAGCCAACTGCAACATATTTATATTACGATTCTTAAATGGCTCCAACAAATCAAACAAAGCTCCAGGCTTATGTTTTGTAACAACTAATAAGGAGGTCTTGTCTTCAATTCCAGGGGGAACATCATCTTTACCAATTGCAATAAAACGAGTAACGTTGCCAGCTCTGTCCTCAATATTTTTTGCTACTCGCTGTAGGTCATAAAGATTGAGTGCAGCCTTAGAAGCTATAGCTGCAGCATTGGGCTCATCTTTTACCATTCGAGCAGCAAGTGCATTTGATGCTACGGGACGAAGCTCGGTATGAGGGTAATGATTTGATAACCATCGATGGCATTGGTCAAATGCCTGTTGGTGAGCATAAATTATACTAATTTCCTGAGATTGATCTTGCATCATTAAGTGGTGAGCAACTGCTATCTCAACTTCACCACAAATATTAAGGTCATGACTGTAGAGCATATCAAGTGAGATTCCAATTACACCATTTGATGAGTTTTCGATAGGCACGATGCCATAATGAACGTTGTCAGTCTCTACTTGATGAAAAATCTCATCAATAGTACCACAATCAAGTGTCGAGACTCCATGGCCAAAATGTTTTAACGCTGCCTCTTGTGTAAAAGTACCTTCAGGTCCAAGAAAGGCAACCTTGAGAGGCTGTTCAATTGCTAGGCAGGCAGACATTATTTCTCTAAAAATAAGAGCAATATCTTTATCTTTTAATAAACTTTGGTTTCTTTCAATAACGCGACTCAGAACCTGAGCTTCCCTTTCAGGTCGATAAAAGGCGCTTTGTGTGTTTGATTCTTTCTTTACTTGAGCTACCTGAGCAGCTAAATCAGCACGTGAAGCTATAAGCAATTGGATCTTGTTGTCCAAAGCATCAATTTCTGATCTTAGATTTTTAAGTGTTTTCTCTTTCATACTAATTGTAAATTTTATTAGATTTAGTGAGTTAGAGGTCAATCATTAAGATTACTCATGCTTCTAGCCAGATTTTTTTTCAAAATTACCCATAAATGACACTAAAGCTTCAACCCCTTCCATGCTCATTGCATTATATATGCTTGCTCGAATGCCACCAGTAGCTCTATGTCCCTTAAGGGCCAAAAGATTTTCATTTAAAGCATCTTGAACAAACAACTTGTCCAGTTCAGGGCTAGGCGTAAAAAAAGGTACATTCATTCTAGAA
>Ga0206683_10002667_pt1 | contig 11987 bp, 22 predicted proteins | sample M280m12015metaG_FD_155483 | JGI IMG/M metagenome (GOLD analysis project Ga0206683, IMG submission 155483) | Ammonia-oxidizing marine archaeal communities from Monterey Bay, California, United States - M2 80m 12015 | ecosystem: Environmental > Aquatic > Marine > Intertidal zone | place: USA...
TCGCAGCCCAGTCAGATCTGTCGTGCATCAGTATGTCACCCGAGAACTGTCGCCAAAAACAAGAAAAACCCCGGCCGATGAGAGGAGGAACTTCCAAATCATCGACCGGGGTCGGTCTAGGGGGGGTATTCAAGTCCAGCTTAGCCTACCAATCTGGGGTGGGCAATCATTGAAACTGCTTGCGCCCCAGAGATGAACGCATCTACCTCTCTGCTGTTCAGATAGAGAAGGTTGTAGGCGGACACCTGGACATACCATTGAATACGAGGTGACTCCTCATCGTTGTAGCCCTTATGGAACGCTTGTATCGCTCCTTCGGTTTGCAACGCCTGGAGAGCCTCGGTTATTCGTGACTGTCTTGACATTTTTTTCCTCCTCTCTCATTCATCCGGTGGTGGTTCGGACAGTAGCTCAGCGACCCGCTCCGCCTCAGCGAAGGTGCTCTCCCAAGCCATTATCACTCCCAGGTTGTCGATCACTTTGTACTGGGTGCGGAAAGTACTTCCGCCCAGCCAGGGGATCTCTACCTTCACCACGGTGTGGGTGTTCCTTGGATGTGCCATGAGGTTATCCACGGTTTCTCCGTTCGTTATCGAGGATGGCTTGCCAGTAGCTGGGGCCACGCCTCCGTTGCTTGGCCCAGTACGCCTGGCTTAGGTCGTAGAGACCCCATGCCATGAGTATTGGGAACGCAACTAGCAGGATGCTAGTTAGTAGCATTCATCAACTCCTTTTGGTAACTGTTCCAGAGAGCATCGCCGAGCCTGCACCCGATCATGTAGAGCGCCGTCATGGCGTTCTTGTTCATGTCGGTTTCCGGGCCACCTAACTCAGATAGATCCTCGGACCATGCACAGAGGTCTGTGAAGGTCTCCCAGATCTGGTGAGTGTAGATAGGCACGCATCCGTCAACGACTTCGTGAATGACGTCGAGAGCGTCGTCGTCCATGATCTCGAGGACATAGCCTTCGTTGTCATGCCACGGCCGAGCTTTGTCGATCGCATCAGTGCGCTGAAATTCCATGCGCTCGATGAACGCATCACGGACAATCTCAAGGAACTTTGAGCCCTCACTTTCTCTTACCGGGGCAGACGAGATGCCTGCCTCGTTACTCAGTCGAAATGCTGACCACTCCTTTACGGGTTTGTCGGCCACCTCGATTACATCACTGTTCATATTTCCTCCTCGTTGGTTGTTGGTGTCTGATGACACCGAGAGAGACACCGACCGAGGTCGATGCCCAACTCGCTGGAATCAGCTATTCGAGGGTTCCATGCCTCTCGCTCTAAGGATCTGTTCCCGTGTGAACGCATCGGCTTCGGGGACTGGTTTGTCCCGATTGCCGCCGGATGGTTTTTTCGGTTGGTCCTTGTTGTTTTTTCTGGCACGGACTCGCCGCTCCGATTCGTACAAAGATTTAATCGACTTGCAGAGATCGCAACGACAGCCTCGACTGTATTTGTAAAGTGACGGTTCGCCGTCACAGCTAAATTTCATATTCCTCCTCGTTGGTTGTTGATGTCTGAAGACATCGGGAGGAGCACCAGCCGTAGCCGGTGCCCTACCCGTCGTATTCAGTTAGAGGTCTTCGTCCTCTGTTTCCCAGTTGTCGTAATCATCGTAGAAAGCGTCGGGGTCGGGTGGCCCGTCGTATTCATGCTCCAGGGCTGTGTATTCGCCAGCCTCATTTTTGTATGCTCGTAGGCTCATGATTCACCTCAGCGCCGAAATAGGCACGAAGGCTTCACCATCGACAATTATGCACGGCTTCCAACGAAGGTTCTTTAACCAAGAATCGTTGCTGTCGTCGTAATCGCCTTCTTCAAATTGCGAGGGCGACTCAAGCTCTTTCATAGATTCTAAAGCTTCCTCTTGGGACTCTCCGTAGAACACCCATACACCGTTGCGTTCATGAAACGAATCATGGTAGTAGGCCCCAAATTCAATGTTCATATCTGTTCCTCCTCGTAGGTATTTCAGTGTCTGATGACACTGCAAAGACCACCGACCGAAGTCGGTAGTCAATGCGCTGTTATCAGCCAAGTGGAAACATTGCCGCCAGACGTGTCGGACCCGGAGACCCGGACGCTGGGTTATGTGACTTGCCGACTCGGTCGTTCACTGCTTGGGGCAGGTCGTCGTCCGAGGGCACATGCCAGTCACTCCAGACACGAGCGGGATCCGTCCGCCAGCATCCGCCTATCGGCACCGATTTGTTGGTGACGTTAGGGAAGCGTGGACGACTGTCAATGCCGCCTCGGGTGACGTAGCTCGCCGTCAAATTTTTGCGACCAATCTTCGTCACCAGGGCAGTGCCCCAACGACCTCGACTGTGCATGACAACGACATCACCTAGTCGGACTGGATCAAGTTGACTGCTTAAGAGCAGTTGTTGGTGACCCGTTCCGAGCACGTTGTACGGATCCCAGTTCTTGGGCCGTAACTCTCTAATATGCATTATTCCTCCTCGTGATCGCACCCATTGTGCGGTCGCAGAACGGGAGGGGATCGAACCCTCACCCCAAGGTTTGGAATCTCGGGGGGCAGCCACTGCCGCCGTTCACTGGTGCCCACCCCCGGAGGGGCAGGACTTGATAATTATTGGTAGTGAGGCTTGACGGCAGGCCAGTACTCCGCAGGCCGATCTTCGATCTTCACCCGGTAAAGCTCTTCGTAGACAATGTCGTCTAGCTCGCCGTTATTGACCCGAGCTTTCTCGACGGCAATATCTACTTCGTGAGCAACTCGCTCAGCATCGTCCAGCGCATGCACTTTCGTGGTGCCTCGGACGTTGTCATCGGAGTGATACCGCCAGTCTGGATTAGCCCTGTCATGGTTGTACCCGATCGACATCGGGGTGCCGCTGGTGTAGTACCAGCCGCCCTCCGCTGAGTCGCCATAGTTGTCGTGATCAATCACATAGATGTTGACGTACTTGCCGCCAGCAGCCACATGCTCCTGGATGTCAGCCTCATAGCGGACCTTGCGGTCATACTCGGTCACGCTGTTGAGAGCGAGACTGAGCATCTCCTTGACACTGTCCGCACTGAAGATGGACAGCCCTTGGACAAGCGCATTCGCCATTGATGACTCAAGATTCTGTGAGCCGTCATAGGCAGGCATGTTTGTCACCGCCGACAGGAAAGCTCCTTGAGCCTTCTGAAGATCAGTTTCCTCATTCGTTGTTTCTTGCATTGTTCCTCCTCGTTGTAGTGCCTGATGGCACTGGGAAGACCACCGGCCGAAGCCGGTGATCGATCCGCTGTCATCAGGTTCTGTACTTTGTTTCGTACAGGTCTGCCATCGCAACCGCTGCTTCTTTTCGTGTCTTGAAAGGACCGACTCGATCGTCCCATGAGACAAAGCGCCGTTGGATGCCGTCCGCATCAGTGTCGAATACCACTGGTTCGCCGATCCAACCAGGGCCATCTCGACCTTCGTCATACCTAAAGGCACAGCCGATGAACCTGCCGCCGCTGTGGACGGCATAGCCGCCATCGCTACGGGTGAATTGCATAATTGTTCCTCCTCGTTGTAGTGCCGAATGACACTGGGAGGGACACCCCCCGAAGGGGATGTCCGACCCGCTGTTATCAAGCAAGCATTTCGACCATCGACTCAGCGAACTGAGCCTTAGTCGTTTGGGTGACGTTGGTGGACAGACCGACCCGGCGGCTAACCATTGCCATGTCAGTGTTGACCCGTACCCATTCACCGTCTAACCAAAGGTCATGACGGTCATTCGGAAACGCATTCTCCAAGACGTTTATCCGGCGAAGAACCTCTTTCGTGTTCTCTTCCGTGATTGACCTCATGCCGATGTTCATAAGCGTGAAGATCATTTGTTGGGTGATGCGATGCGAGTTGCGCCGATCGTCGTCAGCGGAGTCGGGGAAGCAGTAGTCGCTCCCGTTCCAGACCATGTCGTCGGTGAAGATGTAAAGCTCTTCATGCCGCTCGCATTTTCCAATGTTCCAGTTAAGGGACATAGGTTGTTCCTCCTCGTTGATTGTCTGCCGGTGAGCCAGATGGCTCTCGTCAGGCCGGGGGCAACACCCCCCGACGACGCTCCCGGAGGAGCGTTTCGGCTTACTCAATTTCGTTGTGGCACCAGCCGCATATTTCGACTCCATCAAGATCGATGTCGAAGATGACTTTCGGGAAGTCATCCGAGTCGAAACTGGATTCGTCCATGCGGTCAATGCCGTTGGCCTCTGCATATTCGTCAAGCATGTCCTCGGCATGTGCCGGGGCGATGCCGTGGTTACGTTCGAAGTGTCTTTCGACGCAACGCACGCACCAGATATCAGCGTTGAACGTGTAGGCAGTTATTTCGTACATGGTTCCTCCTCGTGACCTGTCTTCGTCAGGCCAGGGCGGTCAGTCCCTGACGACGCCCCGAAGGGCGTTTCGACTAGCTAGATGTCGAGAGCATTCAGCGAGTCCCGAAGGGCTAACAACTGCTCCCGAGTCATGACAACTTCAGCTTCAGGCCAGCCAAATTTTGGTGACCCGTTCCGAACACTGACGCAGAATCGGGAGCCGTAACTGCCCCCTTCAACAACTGCCTCTTCGCTGGTCCAGACACGACTTGCCACGTCAGTTTCACCATCCATAAGGGGATTGCCCCACTCGATGGTGTCCAGAGACCCGTGGCAAACTTGACCACGAAACTCGTTCTCTGTATACACATTGCTGAAGCCTTCAGCGTTCCGTACAGACCGCTTCCGATTACGCTTCACTGTTGATGTGTAGCTCATAATTGTTCCTCCTCGTAATTGTCTGCCAAAGAGCCTCGAAAGGCTCATCATCAGGCCGCAGGAAACACCCTGCGACGACACCCCCCGAAGGGGGTGTTTCGGCTAATTATTCCTTGGTCCTAAATGGGTTCTCGGTGTTAAGGCACCGGTCTTCCCAGTACTCAGCGGCATGCACAGCAAATTCGACTTCTTGAACCGTTTCTGCCATCACAGTAGCCAGCAGTCTGTCGACTGACGAGAACTTTTCGAACTTCCCGAAAGTCACTGGATCACTTGAGACCCACCTCCCAGCGCCTGTTCCGTTCATGGCGTAAACCACTACGGAGTAGGAGCTAGTCCCTGAGTCATTCTTCGTTTCCTCAATGTCTGCATTTAAGGGCAGCAGCCCAGACGCTGAATAAGCTCTTACCACATTTCGTCCGGTTGATAATCTCATTGTTGTTCCTCCTCGAATCGATGATGTCTGCCATCGTCAGGCCCTGGGAAACACCCCAGAACGACTGCCCCGAAGGACAGTTTCGGCTATCAACCAACGTCGCCGTAAAGACGATGTTGATCTATGTATGACTGGATCACAGCGTCGTAGCTGTTCCCACAATTGGGGCAGCCACAAATACGCTCTTTACTCGGATCGACCAGTGCCCGGCACAGGCCAACGTAAAGGTTCTTCACCTTGGTATCGGTCATGTTGTTCCTCCTCGTTTCTTGAGCCCGAAAGGACTCTCATCAGCCCGTTAATTCGGGGACGAGGAGGAGGAATTCACCGTCGTAAGTCAAGCCCGTTGATTCGCTAGGCCGAAGCCCTGAGCAGTCCCAGCATGGTCCCGGCATCGATAGCCATGCATTCAAGGTTATGAGAGACCGGTATGCAAGCAGTGAACGGCCTCAAACCCATCCAACATGGCGACTAATCCAATGCCGCTCATCTGGAACCCGATTGGTCAAAGACAACAATTGCCTTGACTCCATCTGGTGGTTCTCCCGGCACTTTCAGAATGGGGCGCACTCGATCCGACTGCCGTTCGACACTGCCAGACTCAGATGCTGGTGGTCGTAAGGCCGGAGAAGACTCCCACATGGCGAACTTATAGCCGTGGATTCAGCCCCCTCCGAGGACCTATTCCCGACTGCCTCGGGCTGTGGGTTCTGCGTGCCGTGGTCGTTTCACCTGGAGGCTGTGGAACCTGCCACCCCCTTCAACTCCCGGTAGGTGACTGCAAACAGAATGCACACACATTCCGCACCCAATCAAGTCAATTTGTGCCCAATAGCCACCAAACCCATATAAACCCTCACAAACAATCCCAAAACAATTCCACGCCACCCCCACCAAAACACCCACAACCACCACGAACACACGCTCGACACACACACACGACCAGACGCTTGCCGCCGCTACCCATCGGGACGATCGTCATAGCAGCGTTGGATGCCCCCGGATCGTGGCGAAACAGGGGGGGATGTTCGGAGGGGTACAGCACATCCACCGGTCACCGCATTGCGACCTGGCCTCAACTGGCCCAGAGCCCAGAAACTCGGGGGTCTCGAGCCTCGCCGGAGGGGGGTCCGTAAGATCCGTGACGGGAGGGGAGGGGAAAGGCTTCCCACGGTGCGGCCGACAAAACGACAGAACAATGTAGTCGTTTTTTTGTATATTTTTTTGTCTTAGCTCAGTCGGGGAACGTTGGACGGTGGTACATAGGTTGTTTACCCCCCACCCGTTGTTCCCCGACCTTTTCTTTTGAGCAGTCGTCGCTCTATAACGTTCTTTGCTGACCCTCTTCGGGTGACGCTGCCGTTCCGACCAGCCTGCCAGTGGCTCGGGGTTCCGGTTCCAAGAAAGTTGGGTTGTGCCTTCGACTGGCATCACTGTTGAACGAAGGTTGCTCTCAACTTATACCCCAACTGTGTCTACTGTTCAAGGGTATGGGGTGAGATGCCTGAACCACGACTTGCTAAATATAGGACTTGGTCGAAGGAGCGCCGCTATAAGGCCGCTATCGACAAGTGCCTCAACCACGGTTGGACACAAACCGAATCCGCTAAGGAGTTTGGTGTGTCCCGCCAACATTTGTCTGGCCGCATGAAGGGTGAGCGTGAGAAACGTGAGACCCGTATAGCTGAGGTGAAGGAGCAGCAACGTGTCGGCCCGTTGGGGTTGAATGAGAAACGCCGCATCGGCACGTTCCCCGAGTTCGTTGACCATTACTTACAGAACTGGTCATGCCCGGACTGTGGGGTGCATCACGAAACCCCCGGTTTTCATTTAGATATTTGTGAAGCGATCACCGACCCAAACCCTCGTGTACTGATCAACATGCCCCCCTACCATTCGAAGTCAACACTGGTCACTGTGTGGCACACCGTGTACGACGTGTGCCGCAACCCGAACCTGCGAACATTGATCGTGTCGAAGTCGTTGCCGTTCGCCAGAACGTTCATGCATTCCATCTCAGAAATGTTGACGAACCCCGAACTGTACGCCGACGGTCCCAACCTCATCGAAGACTGGGGACCATTCAAACCAGACGGCCAATCAAACTGGTCCAGTGAAGCAATCTATGTGGCCGGAAGAACCACAGCAGAAAAAGACCCCACCATCGCAGCACTCGGCGTAGGCCAACAAATCTATGGTCGACGAGCCGACGTCATAAAATTCGACGACGTCGCCACCCTCGACAACCAACGAAACCCAGACCGGGTGGCGGGGATGTTGGAGTGGTTTGATAAGGAGGCGTTGTCGAGGATTGGTAAGTCGGGTCGTGCTATTTGGATTGGGACTCGTGTGAATCCGGGTGACGTGTATTCGTCGTTGGGTACTCGTGCCGGTTATAAGGTGTTGCGGTATCCGTGTGTGATGGATGATGAGACTGAGTTGACGTTGTGGCCTGAGCATTTTCCTTATGAGCAGGCTTTGATTCACCGTTCGGAGATGCGTCCTGCGGACTTTCAGCTGATTTATCAGCAGGTCGATATTCCTGGTGTGGGTGCTTCGTTTACTCAGGACATGTTGGACATGTGTAAGGATACGTCTCGTGTGCGGGGCCATTATGACCCGTCGTGGCGTCTTTTTGCTGGTTTGGATCCGGCGGGGGGTAACAGGGGGTCGGGGTATACGGCTTTTACTCTTATCGGGGTTGATGCTGTTACTGGTAAACGGTATTTGGTGGATTCGGTTGCTGTGAAGTCGATGAAGGCTCCGCAGATGAAGGACCAGATTTTGGATTGGACTGACCGGTACCCGTTGTTTGAGTGGCGGGTGGAGTCGAATGGTGTGCAGTCTCAGATTGTGCAATATGACATGGAGTTGGTGCAGCATCTCGCTAAGAGGGGAGTGAGGGTTGTTCCTCACCATACTCATGGCAATAAGTGGGACCCGCAGTTTGGTGTGGAGTCGTTGGCTCCTTTGATGGAAACGGGTTTGGTGTCGATTCCGTGGGGGAACGCTCCAACTAGTCAAACGTTTCAGCCGCTCCTCGAGGAGTTGATTGCTTTTCCGATGGGAGCTATCTCTGACCGGGTGATGTCTTTGTGGTTTGCTGATCTTGGTATCAGGGATCTGATGAACAGGGCCCATTTGCCAATGTTTCATGAGCGTATGAAGGTGCCGAACCGCATTAAGCGTCGTAGACGTGTCGTTGATTTTCAGAACCAGGAGGTGCGTGGCATTAATCTTCGGGATCAGCGTCCTGGGCATATGACTCGAGGCCAGTGGGGGTATCGGAGACAAACCGTTGGGCAGGCTCAACCTCACGGTCAGGTCGAGGAGTACGACATCGAGGACGGTCCTGCGCCTATGAATGTGGATCCTGAGATCTGGAACCCCTCGAGCTAGGCGACACTTGTCGGGTAGGGCTACGAGGCCCCTATGTTTAAACAGTTTAAGAATCGGAAAGCGTTTGCGAGGGCCGAAGAGGCCAAAGCGGACGATGAAATCATCTGCGCCACATTGATCGACGAGAAACCCGTCTACTTTACGATGCCATCTTCTGCTTCAGAGTCAGAGGTTCGTGAGAAGGCATTCGAAGTTAGGACTGGCAGAGAAATGAGCAAGATCGAACGAACCCTTGTCGAAATTGTTGAAGTGCAACGCTGATGCTGGACATCAACCTGCTTCCCAACATGTATGCGTCTTGGCGTTCCCGCCATTATGACCGTGACGTTCGGATGGAAACTATTGACCGGGTGGTGCGAGGCGACTTCGACATTTTTGACCCGGATGAGGAAGGCGTTGATTCTCGTTCCCCGAACCTGATTCAGGTTGCGTTGGAGGACACGGCTGAGTCTGCGTCTCTTGTCCCTACTGTCCGGGTGCAACCGGATCGGCCTACTCAGTCCGCTAAGAAAACTGCTGCGGCTATGGAACAGATCGCTGTGTCCTATATGGACATGAATGCGATGGACATGCTGATCCCCCGCTCTGTGATGGACAAAGCAGCGTATGGCATGTCGGTGTGGACAGTTGTTCCTGACCTCGAGCAGAAGATTCCTCTGATTGAGCGCAGGGACCCACGCCAGTGTTACCCGGAACCGGGGTTCCGTCCTGGTGACGATGTTCGCCGGTGCATGTTTGCCCGTGAGGTGTACTTCACTCAGCTTCCAGGGGCGTACCGGGACAAACTTCGTGATGCCCTCGGTGAACACAACGAGTACGGTGACCCGGACGAAAATTCGAAGGTCGTGCTGGTTGAGTACTACGACGAGGAAGAGTATTTGTTGACTGGCCTATATCAGGCTTCGTCATCTGGTCTGGTGGCTTACGGCTCCTCCCAGGATGTTCCGTTGCCGGTAGAACTGGAACGCATCGAAAACAAGATCGGTATTTGCCCGGTGGTGATCGGGTCTCGTGTTTCTCTTGACGGTGAGATCCGAGGACAGTTCGATCAGGTCATCGGTCTCCTCGAGGCCCACATCCGTTTGATGGGTTTGATCTTGGATTACGCCGACCAAGCTGTTTACTCTGACATCTTTGTTAAAGACCTGATTGGTGAGATGCCTTACGGTGGTGGCTCATTCATTGAGCTAGGCCCGGCTGGCGCTATTGGTCGTGTCCCCCCGGCAGTAAGTTCGTTAAACGTCCAAGCAGATTTGGCTCAGCTGATTGACGGCATCCATGTGGGTGGCCGTTGGCCGAAGAGCCGACCCGGTGAGATTGACCAGTCGATTGCTTCAGCGAAGTTCCTTGAAGCTTCGGCTGGGATGATGAACACGGCAATCAGGACGTACCACCAGATTCTGCAACGTCAAATGGAACGTGCGTTGCGTATCGCCCTCGAGATCGATAAAGCGTATTTTCCTGGTCCGAAGATGGCCGCAGGGATTCTTCGCAACCAAGAGTTTTTGAGCGAGTACAACGCTCGCACCGATATTGACCCGTCGCATCGTCTTCGAGTCGAATACGGTTTGGGGTTGGGTCGTGACCCTGCACAGTCCGCTGTGCTGCACATCCAATACTCTCAAGCAGAGTTTGTTTCGAAAGAGTTCGTCCAAGAGAACATTGACGGTTTGACTGATGTTGGTCGGGAACGCTCTCGTCTTGACGTGGAGAAGTTCCGGGGGATGGCTTTGGCGAAACTTCTTCAAGGGCTCGAATCGGGAATGGTGCCGAATGAGGCGCTCGTAAAGATCGCTCGTGCCCGTGAGAAAGGCGACGACTTGTTTGACTTGTTCAACGAGTACATTGTGAAACCGGAGCAAGAGATGTTGGAGGCGCAAATGCCAACCGGCTTAGGTGCTCCGGTAGATCCTGGTATGCCTCCAGGTCCTGGGGGACCTCCGGGTGGACCGGAGGGTCCTGGCGCTTTACCGCCAGCACCACCGGGTGGAGCCGAGTTGTTGGCCCGTTTGGGGACGCCCGCTGGTGAAGGTGGGATGCTTGGGACACAGGTGAGCGGATGACCGAGTTCCCGGAACCTCGACTACTTGTAGATGTGTTGGAGGATTACATCAATAACCCGGACCTGCTGGGTGAACGCCCAGAACTTGACCCGTTCGAGGATGACACTCCTATCGAGTGCTCTATCGACGGATACGAGATCTGTGAGTCTTGCCAGTGAAACACGTCATCCACGTTCACCAACAGAAAATCAAGAAGAACGAACCAGCGATTATTGATCGCACATATAAGGGGTCAACTCATCATCGTCGAGTGACCGTTGAGGGGCCTTGCACGATCGTGCATTCTGAGACCCCTGACCGTTGCGGTGCTCGAGTCTGGATTGAAACTGAGGCTGAGGTTATTCATGGCTGAGATGGATATAGAGAAAACACCAACCCAAAACACTTCGGTAAATAAACCTGAGTCTGGGACGTACGGTGAGAAAGCTGATGTGGCTGCGTTAAAAGCATCGCTTCCTCCGATGGGTTCACCTCAACAGCAAGCTGGCATGGAGGGTCCGGGTCCTTTACCTACGAGAGGCGTACCGCAGCAGGAGGGTCGACCGGTTGAGGGCCCATCCCTTGTCCCTCAAGGTGCGATGGCTCCAACGCAACGGCCAGGTGTCCCTGTCTCTCAACCGATGGCTCAGGGTCCGGCACCTATGCCCCCGAAGCAGCAAGCTGCCGACCAGCAGCGATTAGCAATTCTTGATGCTTTGACTACTCACCCTGAGGTTTCCGAAGAGACACGGGAGTGGGCGAAGCTGGTCATGGAGTCGTTGATCGAAGCTCGTAGGTAACAGTCATGGTCCTTCCACCAAACCTTATTCCTCAGAGGTTACGGGAAGAGTTATCTGAAGAGGAACCAGTCCCTGAGCCACCACCAGCAGCACCGGTAGAGCCAGGACCTACTCCAAGTCTCTTCGACCCAATCAAGAAACACGGTGTTCTTCGTGGCGGTCTGGGGATGCTGGCGGGCATGGCCCCTTCAACGATGATTGCTGGCATGTGGGAGGAACGTGCAAGCGACGGCCTTCAACTATCCGACGCAATAGGTGCAGTGGCTGACGTTGGAACCGTTGCGGCTTACACCGCCCCAGTCCTCGGCGAAGGTATAGGTGCCTACCATGCGGCTCAACCTGATGTGGGTTGGTTGGGCCGTGCCCTCGGCATGCTTGGTGTTGCTGCCGGGGCTACAGCGATAGGCGCTGGCGCTAACCGTGTTGTGAGAACAACCGGGCGTCCCCCAGAGTTCGGTCTCAATGCGATATTAGGGGTGCCTGTCCCTGCGGGTCCGTACAGTAAGCCGATACCTCGAATCGTGGCGACTACCTCAAATGACACTCTGG
>Ga0206683_10002672_pt1 | contig 11983 bp, 9 predicted proteins | sample M280m12015metaG_FD_155483 | JGI IMG/M metagenome (GOLD analysis project Ga0206683, IMG submission 155483) | Ammonia-oxidizing marine archaeal communities from Monterey Bay, California, United States - M2 80m 12015 | ecosystem: Environmental > Aquatic > Marine > Intertidal zone | place: USA...
AATACCTTATGAATTTAAATATCAATTCTCTGAGCAATTTATAAAAGACGGTGAAGATAATCCTTTACGTGAATCAAAATTAATGATGCGTAATATGGCAATAAATTATACTGATACCGCTTTCTTTAAAGTCGAAGTAACCCCTGAATTTAGGGACACAGCAACAAACGAATTTACGGGGGGAACACTTGGAACTAACATTACTGTTGGAACAATTAATTTAGATTCTGGTGCATATCGTTTTCCTTTATTATCAGATTCATCAGGAGTAACAATTGTTATCACAAACGACAGTCATTTACCCTGTGTGTTCCAGAGTGCAGAGTGGACAGGAATGCTCCACCAAAGAGCCTCACGTTCATGAGGCAAGAATTAAGGATGCAGAATACCTAGAGCCTAGATTAAGGGATATTGATAAAAAAGAAGTGCTGGCTGTTAGGGAGAATGTTGAGGGAGTTTTATCTTTAGCTATTGAAAAATCTTTATTGTGTTATTCAATTTATCATAGAGGTAAGCCAATAGGAATGTTTGGTCTCTCTCCATCCGAAATTGATTTTGGAATACCTTGGCTTTTATGTTCAAATAAATTACCTAGAGTAGCTTTATCGTTTTTAAAACAGTGTCCTGAATATGTTAACCAAATGCATGAGCACTATAAAACTTTAACGAATTATGTACATTGTGAAAATGTTGTTGCAATTAAATGGTTAAAGTATTTAGGATTTAAAATGTTATTCAAGGTTAAATATGGAAGAAACAATGAAATGTATTATCAGTTTATGAGGATTCAAAATGTGTGACCCAGCAACAGCAATGACGGCTATGCGTGTCTTTATGGTTGTTAAAGGTGTTGCCGGATATATGAGTGCAAAGGCACAAGCCGATGCAGAAGAGGATGCACTCGAAGCTGGTTGGGCTAATTTAAATAAACAGTATGACGAGCTAAGAGATGAATTAGCTATAACAGAAAGAGAAAATATATTAGAATTAACCATTGAATCATTAGAACGAAAAGGTGAAATGATGGCAGCTAGTGGAGATAGAGGTTCATATGGAAATGTAATTATGCATTTACTACAAGATAATGATATGAAAACTGGAATGGCTGCTGGTAATATACAAACAAAAACAGATAGAGATTTAAGGCAAGTTGATAGAGATGAGCGTGGAGCACATGCTGATACACAATCAAGAATGAATGCAATTGATAGACCTAGTTTAGCTATGACAATTATGGAAACAGCCGGAGATGTTGCCGGAACATATGCTGGTCAACCAGCTAGTAAAGACCTATCTACTGTTCAATCAAAGACTACACAAAGATTACGTAGAGGTAGTCAGTATGGAATACCGGGCGGCAGTTCTGCTGGAGCTAACGCTACTATGAAATCCCCTTCCGGAGCAAAACGAAGAACTAATGTTAAATCTTACTTAGGGCGATAAAGATAATGGCTGAAGATAGTGTAGACATTTCATCTGGAACTGTTTCTGGTAGAGTTAAAAGAAGGGGTTCTAAAGGTAATGTTGTTGGTGATACAACAATAAGTAGACCTGTTGCAACACCTTCTGCAAGACCAGTAGATACAACCATAATGCCAAGTGATGATACAGCTTTAAGTTCATTAGCAGAGGGCTTATCAAAAGCCTCTCCCGGCTTTGAAAAATACATGAATGCCAAGCACGATGAGTTTGTTAAGAATGAAGCTATTCGTGCTGAACGAATGGCAAGGATTGAATTAATGGATAAGGATGAAATTACTGAAGAAATTTTAAAAGGTAATTTAAGACCTGAAGATTCTCCTTGGTTTCAAGAAGCTTACTTTAAACATGGTGCTGTTTTACAAGCACAAAATACCGCAGAAGAGTTGAGGAATAAATATGATAATGAGTTTGATAAAGATAATGGTGATATTAATCGCTTTATAAGAGACAACTTAAAAATTTCTGAAAGAGATTTAAGTGACCCGGATTTTGCCGAACCATATTTAAATGCATTAACAGATGTTGAAACTGATATAAAAAAACAACAACGAGAGTATTTGTCAGAAAAGATTAATCTAAAGAAAAAAACTGACATAATGCTTATGATTGATAATGTTGTAAAGGAAGGTGTTGCCGAAGATAAACCTTTGGAATGGCTTAAACAAAATTTAAATTCAATGTATGTGGCTGGTACAGAAGTTTTTCTTACTAACCAAGAGGTTGATGAAATGGTTTATAGTGCTGTGGCAGCAGCAGCAGATAACGGAAATTATAATCTTATTGATTATTTTCTTGAACCTAAACCTGACGGAACTCCCGGGCTATGGTACAACCCAGATTTTACAGATAGGATAAATGCTTTGTGGGATACATCAGTTAAGGCTCATACAAAAGCCCTTGATGACCGTGCTAAAGAACTTAAAGATATAAAAACTTCCGAAACTAATCAGTTACTTTTAGATATAGGGGCATACGTTCATACAGACCCTAAAGGAGCACTCCAAGCATTAGAAGACCCGGTATTAGAAACAATGGCTTCTGAAACAGGAAATGATGGACAGCTACAAACTTTGAGAAATACTGCAATAGCTACCATAAGGGCAAATCGGTCTGACTATAAAGATGAGCAGTCAGCAACAAGAACTGAAGTAGATGAACACTTACTTTATTTAGTTAATGTAAGTATTAAGTTAGGAAAAATTAATACTACTGCTGAAGTGCGACAATTCTTTGGTGCTGTTAATGACCAAGACTATACTAAAATACACGGTCATTATAAAGATATGTTGACAGCCGAAAAGCTGCTAGAAGGGCGTAATGATGAAAAATATTTTGGGAATAAACCACAATATAAGCAACGAATAGATTTCATTCAAAAGATGCTTGACCCCGAAGGTTCTGCCGGAAAATATTCTGAAGAAAAATATTCTAATGTAGACCGTCAAAGGTCAGTAAAAGTAACTTTAGCACAACTTGCATTTCACGATGAAGTTTCGGCACTGGTTGCCAATAAGGGTGGATGGCAGAATGTAGAGGAAACAGACTTACAGAACATAGCTGATAATATAATAGAAAGGAATCATTTTAAAAATACATCAGTAGAAAAAATTGTTGGTGGAATTGAGAAAGGAGAGTGGAATAAAGATGGTGGTTTACGAGACCAATATCAGAGACAATTTAGTCCTCGCTTTGATTCACAGCATAGTTTTAAAAGAGCATTAGATTTGGCTATAAAATTGGGGGATACAGTTGAAGAAGAATCCCTTAAAAAAGAAAAAAGAAATCATAGAAGTTATTATGAACAAACTTGGAGTCCAAACTAATGGCAACAGAAGAATCGCAGTCGGTTGAAGATGCTGCTTGGGCAGCAGAGGTGGCGGCTTCAAGAGATAGAGTAAACAAACAGGCTGTTTTAGATGAAAAAGAAATTACCCCAGTAGGTGAAACAGACCCCAAAACTGGGGAGGTGGAACAAGGGCAGTCTTTCTTAAAAAACACCACAGAGATAATGGGGAATGTAGCTACTGGTATAGGTGAAGGTGCTGTAACTGGTGCTGGAAATACAGTAACCTCCTTTGTTGATTTAGGGCTTTCTACGCTAGACAGTTTAAAAGACGGTACAGGAGATTTACTTAATTTAGATTGGGAAGATGATTCTATTCGCAAAAGCTTTTTAAAGGGTTTACATATAGATAATGTTGGTGAATTTATAGCTAAACCAGATTATGGTAGCGGAGGTCTTACAAAAGAATTACCTAAAGCATTATCCCAATTTCTTGTAAATTATATAACTTTTGGAAAAGCTTTAAACTTGACCAAGACTGGTAGAAAATTTCAAAAAGAACAGAAGCACTTATCAACTGTTGTAAAAGGTGCTGCTGCTGATGCTACTGCATTTTATGGTGAAGGCAACATGTCTGAGTATATACAGAATGACCCGGATATGCAGCAATGGATAAAAGAAAATAAAGAAAGATATCCTGAAGGCGTTTGGGAAAATGTAACAAAACTTGTTGCTGGTTCTATGGATTGGACAACAGAAAAATTACAAACGGATGCAGATGACACTTCTGGTATTAGGGCTGGAAAACATGCTTTAGAGGGTGCTCTTTTAGGTGAGATGTTTGAAGCAGTTATTAGGACGGTAAAGTGGGGTGGTAAAAAACTTATACCTAAAGATTTTTCTGACGTTGACCTAGAGAAAGGTACTAAAAAGGTTGAAAGCAAAGTTGAGGCTGATGAGGCATCTAAAGATGTAAACGTAGTTGATGATGCTGTAGATGCCGTAGATGATGCTGTAGATGCCGTAGATGATACAATTGATAATCCCTATAGAACTGATGAATACATTGACGAAAAAAGAGGGGTAGAATTTGAAGCTAATTCTAAAGACATTTCTGGAAGCTCAGATGTTGTTTCAGATATTGTAAGTGAATTAGGTGGTACAGTTGTAAAGCCATCTGTAAAGGGTGTTGATACAGTATTAGACGATGCTCAACTAGAAGAACTATATAGCACTGTATTTACTCCTGAAAAACAAACCGTATCTAGTGCAGTAACAGATGTTAATTATAAAAGTAATAGATTGCCTAGGTCTGTTGAACCTTTGATAACTTGGGCAGAAGGGTTCTTTAAAATGGCGGTAAAAAACTTTGACCCGGGCGGTGGTGCTGGTGAACTTCAAACAGCAAGACTCGGAGAATTAGATGTAGAAAATGTGGTTCTTGACCCGTTCAACCGTTCTAAAGAACATAATATAGAAGCCATAAAAAAGGTAGCAAACGGACAAGCTGATACTGCTACTGTAAATAATTTATTAAATGTTTTAGTAGATATAGCTGATAGAGTTTCAATTTATAAGCAAGTAAAGAATGCTTTAAAAGAAGACGGACAAGCAGCGTTTGCTAATTGGAGAGACCCTAAGCAAGCTAAGGCGTTGGCTGATGCCGGAGAAACCTCTAAAGTAAGAACTGATAAAGCTGGCAATAAAATTGCTGGACAAACACATATGGCTGATGAAGCTTATGTGAAAGAGTTAGAAGATGTGTTTGGAAAAGGAAATGTTAAAATTGTAAAAGTTCCAAAACCAAACGGTAAGGGTACTGAAAATATAATTATAGCAAGCAAGAAAACAGTTAAAGAAACACCTACCCCTAAACTTACTGACACTAGAGTTACTTGGGATAACATTGGTCAGTATGCAAAAAATGTACAAGCATTAATTAAAGAAATTCCTAACATACCAAAAGAATTAGCCGATAAAATTCAAAACGGTAATTGGAAAAAAGCTAATGGAAAAGGTGGTAAGCTAGAAAATCCACTAAAAATTCTTAGAGGCTTGACGAATAAAACTGACGGTGTTGGTAAGAGGATGGGTTCAGAAGATACTGGTACTATATATGCTCATCTTGATTATATAGCAGATGTTGTTCCTAAAGAAATTTTTGAACCAATGATTGCGGCTTTGAAAAAAGCCGGGCATAATCCCAATCTTTTCACTTTTAATAAAAAGACAGGGCAACTTGATTTTGTAGAATCGTTAGACTTTGATACAGTACATGAACCTTCTATAGCTGCTAGATATAAAGTAGGAGTTGGTGGTGTTGTAGAAAAAAGTACAAAAAATATTAATCAACTATATCACCATAAATGGCTGTGGGTTAAAAATGATTATAAAGGATTTAATTATGCTGACGAAAAAATACGTTCTATTAATTGGTTAGCTGCTAGAGGAGATGATTGGACAAAGAGTACTACAGGTAGTATAGGTAAAAAAGAAAACTGGGAAAAATTGTGGGAAGAAAAAATATCTCCTAACCTAGTTCGCATATCAAAAGGTATGGATGAAGCGATTGATGATATTGCTGAAGAAGGTGCTGATGCTTTAGATAATTCTATTAGACCTATAAAGGGTGTAAGAATAAACCGTGATGAATATAATGAATTTATAAAACGCCTTAATAAAGGTGAAGTAAGCTATGATGATTCTGCTGGTATAGATTTTAATTTTGATAGGATTGATAGTGAAGGGGATATAAAAGCTATTATCAATTTATTATCTGAAGTTGCTGAGAAAACTATAGATAAAGCTAAAGGCGGTGTTCGTACTTTTGACGAAACAGAAGCTATTGCAGAATTAGTTGGAACTAAAAAAGAAGATTTAACAGCTTTATATAAACAAACTAAAAACCTTGATTCTAAGATTTTAGCATTTAGACAACTACTTAATAGTTCTTCTGCTGAAATGGATAGATTAACTAAGTTAGTTGCAAAACCTAATCACCTCCCGGCAGATGAAGTAGCAATGAGAAGGCAAGCTGCTATAGATTTTGTTATACAAGCAGAAGTTAAGGGCATCCAAACTAATGTTGCTAGAGCTTTAAATGCTATGAAGATTGCAGCTCGTACCGGTAATTACTTTTTAATGATAGATGAATTAGGTGGTAGTGGGAAGGCAAGCGACTGGGCAGAAAAATATCAAAAATTAGCTGGAGCAAAAGAGAGAGCAAACCATGTTAGGAATACAGCTCTTGGAAGAGTTAAAGGTGTTATAGAAGAATGGTGGATTAATTCTTTATTGTCTGGAATACCTACACAGGTTGTTAACTTTATTGGCAACAACACAATGGTTGGCATAAACGTAATTGAAAGAATTGGTGCTGGAACAATCGGTTCTTTTAGAAGAGCAATTGGTACTGGCGATGCAAGAAGTTCAACATCTTTAACAGAAGCATATCATTCTATGAGAGGAATGGCATTAGGGTTACAAGATGCTGGAAGAATTAATTTAAAACAGCTTAAAACAGATACCGGAAATGGATTTAGTTCGGCTATGGAAATTTTACGTAACGCTAAGGGTGCTAGAGGAAAAGTTGCAGCAGCTTATGATGCGATAGATGAAATAATAAATAATTATAAAGGCTCTACTATTACAAAGACTGTTGGAGATGAAATAATAAATGTCCCAGCATATGGTACTATGTGGAGAACTATGTTTACTGGGAATCCTATTTTAGATAACATGACAAAAATAGAGTCCTCTGGTGTAGATAGGAATGCTATTACTTCTGGCAACCTTAATCCTAGAGGAGCTTTAGCAAACATAGCATCAAGCGATACCTTAGATTTTCAAACAACAAAAGATTTATTTAGGTTTGGTTTAGGTGTTGGTCTTGATATGCTTGGTAAAATAGTAAGAACCCCCGGAAGAACTTTAATTGCAACCGATGAATTTTTCAAAGGTATAGCATATCGTGGTGAACTACATGAAAAAGCTTATAATTTAACCTCACGTTGGGCTGAAGGTATAGATAAAGTTACAAAAAAACCAAGGGGTATAAAGGCTGGAACTGAAGAGTTTAATAAGCACTATGAACAACTCCTTAAAGAGCCTCCACAGGAATTACATATTACAGCTTTAGAAAAAGCTAGATACCAAACCTTTACAAATGAGTTGGGTGGTTTAGGGTCTATGGTTCAAAGGCTTGGTGAAATGCAGTGGTATTCTATTCCAGCCGGAAAATTTATTGTACCTTTTGTAAGAACCCCCATAAATATTTTTAAAGTTAGTTTAGAAAGAGTTCCACTAATAGGGTTAGCTGCAGACAGTCGTATAGAAAAAATTGTGATGGCTGAAAAGAATATAATGACATTAGCTAAAAGAGCACAAAGAGCTTTCGCTGGTAAAGAAGGTGGTGCTGCTAGAGATGAGATAATAGCTAGGTGGGGAATATTTACGGCTGTGGCTATGCAGTTAGAAGAAAAATTTGCAGACGGCACAATAACTGGTGCTGGTCATAGAGATAAAGATGTTAGAGCTACAGCTAAAACTCTTGGCTTAACACCATACACAATTAAATTTGGTGATAAGCGTTATGCCTATAATCGGTTAGACCCTGTAGGTGGTCTACTTGGGGCTATGGCAGACTTTCATCTTATATCTAATTTGTTAGAAGAAGCGGATGAAAGCCTCCGAAGCCAGTGGATAGATGCTATGTTTCTATCTTTTGAAGGAAACTTTATGTCTAAGACATACATAGAAAGTATTCAAAATATAACTTCTGGTCTAATGGGGTCACATAGCGATGAATCATATAAGAGAAGATTTGGGCAAGTAACATCCCGACTTTTTAGTTCATTCTATCCAACATTCTTAGCACAAAGAACCAGAACTGGAGTATTGGGAGCACCGGGAGATTCAGAGGTTAAACAATACTTTGATTGGTTTGATGCCTTTAAAGCTAGAATACCGGGATATTCTTCGGAGATTATGGCTAAAAGAGATTTCTTAGGAAAAAAGGTTTCATATGATTTAGGTGGCAGTAGTTTAAAAGCTGGGTTTGATTTTGTAAGTCCTATATTTGTTTCTCAAGAATCAGACATTCCTATAGCAAAAGAAGTTCTTAGATTAAAAATAGGATTCGGAAAACTTGATTTAAGTATAGACGGGATACGATTATCTGCAAAATCTTGGGATAATTGGGGAATGCTTGCTGGTAGAATAGCAACAAATGATTTTAATAAACCGGAAAGAAAGGTGGGTTCTCAATTTTATAATTCTCTAACTGACGGAGACATTGTTGGGGGAATTGAAGGAAGTAAGGCAGATTACATTAAGTCCATTGTTAATAAGTCGAGAAATCAAGCAAAGTTATTTTTGCTTTTTCCTTATTTAAATGACAATGGGTTTCCTACTAAAATAAAAACACCTAATAAAAACCCTTATTATGATAAGGCTCTTGCAAAACAAATTGATTATAAAGAAACACGGGAACGTCATGCCATGCAAGGTAAAGATGTAGACCCGACAGAACGTAAAAAATTATCGTTAAAAATGCAACAGCTTAAAGAGGTAATAGATTCAATGAAAAAAGATGGGAGTATTGATTAATGGCAAACTCGTATGTGGATTATACTGGGAACGGTTCTACAACCACTTGGTCAATCCCCTTTTCGTTCATTTCAAGAACTGATGTAAGTGTTATTAAACTATCAGACGATAGTGCAATCTCATTTACTTTTGTTAATGATTCGCAGATAACTATTAGCCCGGCTGTGGCTGATACAATAACCTTTAGGGTTAGAAGGTTAACCCAAATTACATCTAGGTTAACAGACTTTATAAACGGCTCTAACCTTACGGAAGCAGATTTAGATTTAGCAATGAATCAAGACTTCTTCCTTGCCCAAGAAAATAAAGATTATCTGAATAGTAAAGTAGGAGTTCCTAATTCTTCTCTTGATGGTCTTAAATTACCAGCTCCAGAAGCTAGTAAAATGATTCAATGGAACAGTGGAGCTACTGCATTAGAGAATGGATTAACATCTGGAACTATTACTACCGCAGTAACAAGTGCTACTGATGCGGCAACAAGTGCTACTTCGGCAGCCGCAAGTGCTACTTCTGCAACCGCAAGTGCTACAAGTGCTACTGCTAGTGCTGCTTCAGCATCGGCTGCGGCAAGTGGTTTATTTAAGTGGAAAGATTCTTGTAGAGCTACTTCTGAAACTAATATAACTTTATTAGGAACACAAACTATTGACGGAGTTGTTTTAGTTGCTGACGATAGAGTTCTTGTTCAAGGACAAACTGATACTGAAGATAATGGTATATATACAGTAGCTTCTGGTGCATGGGTTCGTTCAACAAAAATGGATACCGCAACTGATTTTCCAAGTGCGGCTACTCTGATTGAAGAAGGAACTACAAACTCTGACAAATTATTTATATGTACGACAAACAATCCTGTGGTTGTTGGTACTACAGCAATAACATGGACACCATTAGGTAGTGCTTCAAGTGAATCTACGTTTACTTTATTTAGATATACAACAACAACTGCTACAACATATTCTGGTGCTGATGATTTATTAGCAACACTAAGTTATACTGCTGGTTCTATAATTGTAACTCTGAATGGAGTTGTAATGGAAGCCCTTGAAGATTATACAGCATCTAATGGAACATCTGTTGTATTAACTGTCGCACCAACATCAGGAGATGAATTAAATATTTATGCCTTTAGTTCGTTTAGTACATCTGATACTGTAGCAAAATCAACTGGTGGTACGTTTACTGGTGGAGTAACTGCTACAGGTTTAACTGATGCTGGTACTGGAGCTACTAAGGTGGCAACTGGTACTACTGCACAACGCCCAGTAAACGGTGCTGGTAAATTAAGGTTTAACTCAACTGAGTCCGAACTAGAAGTTAATGACGGTTCAGCTTGGGGGTCAATAGGTGGAGGAGCTATTAATGATATATTTTATGAAAACGCACAGACTGTATTGGCTGACTATACAATCACAACAAATAAGAACGCTATGAGTGCTGGAGAAATAACAATAGATACTGGAGTTACGGTAACTGTACCGACTAATTCAAACTGGGTGGTGGTGTAATATGAGTACTGTAGCCGTTGATACTATTGAAACACTTGCTGGAGACGAACACGCTCGATTAGTTCAGGTTGTCAGTACTATAACAGGAACAGTAGCAACTGGGACAACTCAAATACCTTGGGACGATACACCGCCATTATCAAGTGAGGGAACAGAGTTTATGACTCGTACTATCACTCCAACTAATACAAATAATACTTTAGTAATAGAGGTATCGGTTGGCTTTATGGATACAGTCGCTATAAATGGTGGGTTTGCATTATTTAAAGATTCAGATGCTAGTGCGATTGCGGGTGGTTATTATCATCAATCCTTATACGAGGAATGTAGGTGTAATTTTACTCATGTTATAACTGGAAGTCTTGGCACATCATTAATTACATTTAAACTTAGAGGTGGTGGTGATGCGGCTGGCACATTTACATTTAATGGTTATGCTGGTTCTACTAAATGGAATCAGGTTGAAAAGAGTACATTGACAATATCGGAGATACGAGTATGAGTGTAACAACTAAAAATGCGCAATCACTTGGTTGGAAATACCCTAATGTGGGTGGTATCTCAACAGTTGGTGGAGTTGTTACTGGGTGGAATGATTCATTACCAGAATTAACTCAAGAGTTAGTTGATTCTATTGAAGCTGAGTGGACTGCGAGTGAGGGTCATAAAGAAGGTAGAAGAAAAGCCTATTTGTCTATTCCAGAACAACTTGATATGCAGTACTGGGATTCAGTAAACGGAACAACAAAGTGGAGAGATGCAGTGGCATTAGTAAAATCGGAGAACCCTAAATGAGTATACTACGAGCTGACACGATAGCAACCGTTGCTGGTGTTGAACAAGCTAGATTAGTTCAAGTTCAAACTGTCAATAAGACTGACCGATTTACTACTACATCTTCAAGTTTTGTTGATGTAACAGATTTTAGTGTAGAGATTACTCCAACTCATGCAGATAATAAAATACTGGTTTTTGTTTCTACTCAAATTGGTAATGCCAATGATAGTGGTTATCCTTGTGAGTGCCAATTAGTAAGAGATAGCACTGCTATTGCATTAGGTACGAGTTCAAGTGCGGGTGGTCATAACTATACCGCTTTTTCAATAAATAGTAATGGTTATGAGTCACAAAGTATTTGCCCAGTTTTTCTTGATGATGCACAAAGCACAAGCGCACACACCTATAAATTTCAAATAAAAGCTGGTGGTGGAACAGCCGCTTTAGGGGGTAGAGGCGATGATGCTACTTACTCTAATCATAGTACAATTACAGTTATGGAGATTAGGTCATAATGGATATTATTAATGCAATATTAGCAATAAATCCTGATGCTAAAGTATCAGTTAATGCTGAAGATTACGACCAAATTATTTGGCACGGAGATACAGCAGTTATTTCCAAAGAGGACATACAGGCTAAACAAGCAGAGTTAAAAGCCGACTATGAAGCTAAAGAATATCAGAGAAAACGAAAGCTCGAGTATCCGCCTCTGGAAGAATGTATTCATGCACTGCTGGACGAACAACATCTAATCGAACTACAGGCTAAGAGAAAATTAGTTAAGGAGAAATACCCTAAATGACAAAAGCAAGAAATATAG
>Ga0206683_10002684_pt1 | contig 11955 bp, 5 predicted proteins | sample M280m12015metaG_FD_155483 | JGI IMG/M metagenome (GOLD analysis project Ga0206683, IMG submission 155483) | Ammonia-oxidizing marine archaeal communities from Monterey Bay, California, United States - M2 80m 12015 | ecosystem: Environmental > Aquatic > Marine > Intertidal zone | place: USA...
CTTTCTTTCTTCCCATTGCATCACCTAACTGTTTACCAATTATAGTGAATACATTGTTTTGTTGTTCACGAACAAGTTTATCAGTTAAGATAACTTTGGCTCCAACCTCTGCTGCTGTTAAGTCAACAGTTGTCATGCCAATATCTTCTTCGTCAATAATGTCCTGCCCGTCTGCTAAATCAACCACTGTCATCTGCCCAACTTTTGGGACTGTAACGGTTTTAGCTCCTTTAGGAAGGCTAAAGCTCTCTATTAGAGCCATAGCAGGAGCGTTATGCTCCTCGGTATACCTAGCTGCTGCGATAATTATCTTACTCGCATTTTCCAGGCTACCTGTTGTCGCTGTCTGTGCCATTTCGACATCTCCTTATATTAAGGTAAATAAATTAACCGACACCTGCTGCTCTTCGAGCCGCGGCCTCGGTGTCCGGATTACGAACCCCTTGTAAATATTGATCCAATAATCTTTCCTCGCTAGAACTGGCTTCTGCCGGAGCTGTGTTGTTGTCAAAGCTCTGTGCAGGAACTTTCTGCTGTTTAAGTTTGGCGTTTTCCTCTTTGAGTGCCCTAACTTCAGACTGATGTTTTGCAGCTTGTTCCATTTCCTGAGGAGTGTTGTATCTCAACAACTGTTCAGGATCTATATTGTATTGTTTACCGTAATGTAGAGTTGCTCTGTATTGACCTTCCTTGAAATCTAAAGTTTGTTTATATTGTTCTGTTGTCTGAATTTGCTGTACCTGTTGCCTGTAATGAGCCTCAGCGTTTACCTGTGCCTGCTCAGGGGTGTATCCCTGGTTAACCAGTTGAGACCTATACTGCTCTGCCTGTGCTTTTACTTGATTGACAAGCCGTTCTTGTTCGAGCTGTGCCATTCTGTTTTGCTGATCTTCAAGTTGTTTTTGCAAAGAACTAGTGTCAACAGGCGTAGTTTCTCCCGGATAAGTATTTACAGTTTCCTGAGGTTTGTCCGGGGATACGGGTTCAGCTGTGGATGTAGTGCCCCCAGCAGAGTCTGTAGGCTGACCTTCTTGAGGTACTGCTGTTGACTCTTGACCTTCTTGAGGTTCTGCTGAAGTTTCTACCGGAACCTCAGCCGGAGCTGTAGGCTCTGTTTCCGTATTCAAACTTAATTGTGTTTCGTTATTTTCGTTTACCAAATTGCCCTCCTAATTGGTATTTCACATATATAAAATATAATTATTCTAGCTCGATGTCAAGATTTCCTTCCTCATCTAGCATGAAAAATCTTCTTCTGGATATTTCTATTAATTCAGGATCACCCCGCTTAATAAGCTCCTGCTCTCTCAGTGCCTGGCTTTGCATTATTCTTTGGTATTCCTTTGGATTCGATCTTTGCATCCTTCTTAAAAATTCCATTGGATACGGCATATCTCGTTGATTTCTGTCAATAGCTGCCACCTGTTCCGGGGTTGACTTAGCTTTGAGTTTATTCAGTTCGTCCTCATATAAATCCCAATCATACACCCCTACTGCTTCTTGTACTCCTTCTATGTCAAATATGTTTGAAGCTTCATTTAATGCCTGTAATATTGGATTATCAGAATCTCTGTTAGGCCATTCATCTTCCATATCCAAGCCTTTCTCATAAAGCCTTCCTTTCCTGTAGTCTTTTAACTTATTATAACGATACATTAAATCTCTGTTTCCCTGTTTTGTATCCGGGTATTTATCCATTAATGCTCTTACCCCCTGATAGAACTCTATATCTATTTCTTTTTTGTCGTGAAAATAATGAGTTATTTCATTGTCAGACCTTTCGATTTGCTGTCGTTGCCATCGGTTCAGTTTTTCTCTTAATTTGTGTGTTAATATTTTTTTCTCATATGGCTCTAGATCTGAATAAGATTTTCCAATCATGTCCCACGATTCTTTGTGTAATAAATTTCCGGGGTTTTCAGGCCAGGATCTTAATCCAAGAAAATCAGAAGTTACTCTTGTCCCCATTCCTATAAATTCATCGGAACCCATGTTCCCCCAATCAGTATCATATAGCATACTTTGTAGCCACAAAGGAAATACGTTTTCACTCATCTGTCTTGCCCCTGTGAAAATCTTTCCTTCCATGTCATCTTCTTTGTTCCAATATCTTTCCCCCATATAATTCTCTCCGGCAAGTAGGTTCCACGCTTCTCCGGGAGCTGCTGCCAACTGGCTTCTTATCCACTTAAACCCGGGGTTTTCCTGGAAATTAAAATTTGTAAAGCTTTCATAATCCTGGCGTTCTTCGTCTGAAAGGATTTGCTGTTTATTTAAGGATATGACTTTCGCAATAAACTTTGCATCTGAAACAAGCTTCCCTCCTATTCCAACTTTTTGCCCTCCGTAGTCTACCAGCATATAATCGGAATCTGTTGGATCCAATACTTTGGATACTTTTGCTCTTGTTTCTTCCGGGCTATCTTCGTTGTATCCGGATTGTGCTAATGTAAAAGCGGTTGCAAGCATCATAAACCCTCCAACTGTATTTACTATTCCTCGTCTTGCAAGCGAACCGACAGGCCCCTTTTGTAATGACAGCCCATACAAAGTAAACATTGCTCTTCTATACCTGGGGGCAAGTAACGTCATCGCTTCTTTAAATCTTTGAGAGGCTAATACTCCAGATGCCTGAGAACTACTAAGCCCTCTTATTGAGTCAACATACTTATCTAACGCCGCTGCAGTTTTTGCATCGGTTGCTATTGGATCAAGCCCCTTTCTGATTTCAAGTCCTGCGTAATCCATTGCAAAGGCAAAGGAATCGCCAAACCCTCCGAACACTCTTCCTATAGGGGCTTTAACCGCACCACCGGCAACTCCCATTCCATAAGGGCGGGTTTCTACCCACCTTCCAAATCTGTCTAGTAATCTGTTTTTTTCTAAAGCTTGCTGAAATTCCAGATTCATATTCCCCTGCCTGGGGTCTCCTGATAAAATTATCCCAGACCTTGATCTTATTTCTACATTGTCCGCCTGGGTATACATATCAATTTTAGCTTGTTTGGCTGCTTGCGGATTAGTTAGTGCCCTTGATGTTTGCTGTATAAATTTCCCCATTGCCTTGAGGTAAACCGGGCTATGGTTTCCAAGGACTGTTGCCAATTGAATCCCCCCCAAGCTTGCATCCAGAGCTAAAGCCGCAAGCCTTTGAACCGCATTGAGCTCCTCTGCGTATTTTAATAAGGCGGGAGGCTTATATATTTCTTCTATTTTTCTTATGCTGTTTGCCAGTTGATCTCTTGCCCTTTGGTCACTTTGCTTTGCATTAACGTACAAGTTTTTAAAAAGAGGGCTTCGGGTACTTATTTCAAGAAATTTATTTCGATCCGCTTGTTTTTTAATTAATATTTTATACCTTTCGTTATACGCTTTCGTTTTGCTGATCAAGTCATCAACATTATCTTCTAATCTTTTAGTTAAAGCAGCAACGTCTATGTTTTCTAAATTTACATAGTTTTCAAAATGATGTGTTATTGATGCAATGTTTTTACGATATACACTTTTGTTTAAAAATGCTGAAGCCCTTCTCCAGTCATCTTCTGTTATATTAATTGTTTTAGCCCCTCTTCTCACTCTCATCTGTGCATCAAGTATTTTTATTGCTTTCTCTACTTCTGATTTTGTTATATTTGTAAATCCTGTTTGTGCCATTTTGTCAAAGGCCTGTTTAACCCCAACGTAATCTTCGGGGCTATCAAAAAGATTTTTAATGTCTGCTGACATATCAGATGATTTTATTTTTGTTCTTGCGGGGATTGGTTTCCCTTGAGCTTTTGCTATATCCCTGACTATATCTTCCTGGCTTTTTACATACTGGGCAAAGTCGTTTTGAAATTCTTTTGCTATCCCTTCAAAGTATTTGCCATCATCACTTTCAACCCATTCTTTATATGCCCGTGTTCTTCTGTCAGTTGGGATTTGATCTATTTTAGACTTCAGCCCAAACACCCTTCTGGCCTGCTGTAGTTTTACTGCGAACTTTAAATGATAATCCTTCATGTTATATTCGGATTTAACATCTTTTCTTAATTCTTTTATTAACTTATCCAACCCCTTGTTTGTTCTGAGTATTAAGTTTTCACCAAGTATGTCGTCTATTTCAGGAAAAAATCTTCTTAACTTAGTCAACTCTTCTACTTCACTTTTTATTCTTTTAAAGGTTTTAGGGTTTTTTCTTATCTTGCCTAGCAAGTCCATGGAAGCCAATATAATCTTGTTGGCTTTATCGTAATCTTTGGGCAAATCCTCTGAAGCTTTTTTAAGCTCTTTATCTTTATCTAACATTGCCCGCCATTGCTTTTTATCTACCAATGCTGACACCAGTTTCACTTCTTGATTGACAGCTTCCTGTGTAGGCTTTCCTTGTTTCTTGGGATTCCATGTGTCAAGAACAACTTTTTCTGTTATTTGCTCAACGTCGTCTTTCCCATAAAGCTTTGCTATTGTTTTATCTCTTCTGAGATTGTATGCCTCTTTGTATTCCGACTCAAGAATCCTTGCCATTTCAACATCATTTATTCTTTTCATTACACTTTGAATGTTATGTATTGCGGATACATGAGCAGGCTGATAAACCCAGCCTTCATCCATTCCTTCACTTATCCATTGAAACTCTCTTTGTTTTTCAAAGCCCCCTTTTGTTCCCCTGGTTATTTTATAAAAGCTTCCACCAAGTTCCATTCCCTGTAGTATTTCTCCGGTATCCGGATCAACCTTGTGGACAACGTGCCTTCCCATATAAAATTGCCCTTTTGAAGTAACCAAATCTTTTACTTGTTTTTTTGTCATCCCCTGAAAAGTATTTGGATCAGTGTTGTCGATTGCATCCTTTATGACAGCATCTATTTCTGTAGGGTCGCCACTTGCGAAAGGAATAATAGCATCATCCCCTTCGTAAATATATTTCATGTCTATTTTTTTATTGTTTCTTCCTCTCGCCCTCTTTAGTAATTCTCTTCTAAACTGGTATATTTCTTTTAATCTTCCTATGTGTTCTTTAATGTCGGCAGTCATAATGCTTTCATCTAAGCTTCTCCATACTGCCCCTTCTTTTGACCCTGGGCTTAAATACATTTCTGCTAACTCCTGCTCAGAGATATTCAACCCCCCTTCCTCAGTAAACGTTAACTTTTTAACTTTCCCCGTGTTGTCTTTTATTCCGGCTTTTTTTAATGCGTTATTTATTTTGGTCATATTTGAAGGTTCCGTTAAAGGCCCCCCTGTAATTCTTCCGTATCTGGGGTTACCCTTTCTTAGCCTTTTCCTTATTCCCTGTAAAGTGGTAGCAGATTCTTCTACGTTTCCAAGAACGGAATCGTCGTAAAAATGCCTTCCGCTTTTTAACGGGCTGCGTATGTATTTATCCATTCTGTCTATTAGTAAACTTTGCCTGTATTTATGCATTTCTGCCACATGAGCTGCCTGCTGTGGTTTTCCCCGGGCATATATGGCAGGGTCAAACAGCCTGTGAGGATTCATTGCCGTTGAAATTATATTTTCCCCTAAATTCTGAGGGTCTGTCACTACTTTAGAAAACCTTGAATATCCGGGTATGTTTTGTCCTTTTGAAATAACAGCCCTTACCGAAGGATGTACTTTGTTTTTCATCATATCAGCCCATTTAGCAAACGCTTCCTGTTTGGACTTTAAATGCTTTAAATCTGTGTCGAGTAAATAACCATCTATATCAAACTTGTCCGGATCCTTGGGGTCTTGCCCTACATAATGTTTAAGCTTGGGGTCTTCCTGTATTTCTGCTATTTTTTTATTTTTATTAAAAAGGGCAATATCTTGGTTTTTTACATGATCTTCTGTTGAGGGTAATTTAAGAATTTTCTCGTATCCTTTCCTAAGCCCTTTTACACCCTTGGATGTTCCGTACGCTCCCCCTATTCCGCCTGCCAGCCCTCCTATAATTGCTCCTGGAACTCCTCCAACTTCACCGCCATATTCTACTCCTGCTCCTGCTCCAATATTTAATCCTGTTTCAACAAGAAGTCTTGAAGGTAATGCTGCTGCCGTACCCGCTGCCGGGTCAAGTATTTTTCCTGCTAATCTAGCCGGAGTTGCTAACGCTTTTCCTCCGGTTGCCGCAGCGTGTGCTGCTCTTGACATTCTAATTGCTGCTGGAAGTTTGCTTGCAACTCTTAATCCTAACGCAGGGATTCCTGCCCATGATGTCAAAGGAAATGCTGCTAATCCTAATAATGCTAAATCAAATGGGCTTGTTGTAAATTCTCCTAGGACGCCTGTAACGGGGCTTCCTTTCCACCCTGTTCGGCTACCTGCTTCTTCCCTTCCGTAAAGAGGGTCAAACCACCATGAGGCTGATGATAAGTTTCCTACAGGAGATCGTTTTCTTTGAACATTCTGCGTGCTTGTTGGTGCAGGAACAAACGCACTAAAAGATGATGGATCCGTCGGGCTACTACGTCTTACGGGAACGCCCTGAGGCCATTTTCTAAATGAATCCTGCATTCCCATTAGTAAAATATCTGCCTTGTTCTGGGAGCGAAGGTTGATTGCCTTTGTGCTCCGTAATATGATCTTTCATTTGGCGTTAACCTTGAATACCTTTCGGTAAAAGGATCTGTTGCCAAGTGTTCTCTAAATGTAGTTGTGGGAATTTCTCCCTGTCTGGCCTGCCCTCCAAGTTGTGCCAGATAATCATTATAAACATCCTGAAAGCTTTGTTGAAAGAACCTTCTTTTTGCAGGGGTTTGCCCTCTCATGGCTCCGCCCATAGTTCCCGGCTCTGCTTCAATTAACCCTTCTCTTGTAAAAGCTTCCCCTGTGGGGGAACTTAAATATGCTGCTAAAGGGTTTTGTTCAAGAAAAGTTTTTCCAATTTCTTGTTGCCATGAAGGTGACAGAAAGTTCTGAAAAACACTGCTGTCCCTTTTTGGTCTTTTTTTCTCGGCGGTAAACCGATCTGATAAATCAGTCGGGTTAATGTACCTGTCTGAAAAAGTGTATGACATTACCCTATTCCTCCGCTTCCTCCAAACCCCGCATTAGTTGCTGTGGGTTGGTTAAAGCTACGAAAAGCATTCATCCCCGCAGGCGTTTTCATAAAGTTTTGGATATCCATTTCACTTTCTATTCCCCATCCCTGTTTAAGGTAATCTCGAAACAACCTGCCCGCACCACCAATCCCTAGCCTGGCAAGGGCGTTATCAAATTCGCCTTCAAGTGGGTGTGTTCTGATAGGCTCAACCCCGGTACCATATTCGCCACCCATATCAAGGCTGATTGGCGGAGCCCCCGGCCATCCGGGTGGATTGCTGGGGCCAGTTAATGGTTGTGTCGGCGTACCTAGCCTTTCACTTCCTGTGGGGCCTGGAGTTACTTGTGGCACGGGAACGGGAGAGTACATATTAATTCCACCTGGTGGAGTAGCTGGTGGTGAGTAAGGGTATTGTCTGAGAAACTGTGCATCTGGGTTAGGATAAGCGGGATCCGAATGAACATCAAACATTTCACTTGGGTCTCTCACTTCTGTGTAATAATCTGCCATTCCTGTTGGTTTATAAGGGGCTTGATTAGTTATTCCATAATTTACAGCATCCATATCACGAACAGTGTCGTCTAGTCGCCACTGATCCATTCTTCCGGGTTCCATTTCTGACACTCCCGATGGAGCAGTTGTAGCAGGTGGAGCGATCATCCCCATGTCATCAAGCATCGGGGTTCCCGTGTCTACGGGGGCTACGGGTGAAGTAATATTAGCCCCTGGTTGCATTGCATTGGGGCTAAATAATTGAGCATATGCACGGTCACGTCCTGTGTACAAACTTCTTGGATCCTCATATCCTAACATTTCACCTCCTAAAGAGGCTCCTAAGCCTTGTGTGGCAGGTATGGTAGGTGCAAGGGTAGGGCTATCTGGGTTCCATATACTTCCAGAAGGATCTCCTCCTCCCACACTTCCTGGGATAACGGGGGATTGACTCCCCCCCGGGGCTCCCCACCCCTCTATATCATATAATCCCGACACTCCTTTATCTATTATTGCCGGAGCTGGTGCGGGTGTGGGTTTGGGTGCTGTTACTGGGGCTGTTGCTGGGGCTGTTGCTTTGGAGGCGGCTGAGGTTATTGTACCTTCTTTTGCTGCGTCTGCTATCATTTGAGGAGATACATAAGGATCAAATTTATTAACTACAGATTCCACTGTTTTCTCAATTTGATTAGGCTCTATATTTACTTTATCATCTTTAGTGCCGTCTGCCACCACTGTGTTTGCTGCTGCTGTTTCTACAGCATTAGCTGTATTCTCATCTAATTCTTGCCCTGCAGAAGAAACAAAGTTTGTCATTACTCCTGTAGGCATATAATTTTTAAATGCATTTTTATAAAAGCCTGGTTGTGACAATGCTATTGGATTAGTAGATAGTGTGCTGTAATACTGAGCACTCAATGCACCTTTAATTGCATCTCCCACAACTCCGGGATAAGCCCTGTCTGCAAGAGAACTTCTTAAATCAAATTCTGCACTGGGGTCTTGTAAGAACGCATTGTATACCGCTCTTTCCTGATCTGTTGATCCAACCCCCGCTATAAAACCTTGCATATTTGTTGAAGCTTTTAATTTTGCACTTTCTAGAATGCCTAATCCCTCAGATATATTTTGAGTTATAACAGATGGATCCTGTGATAAAAATGCTCTGAAAGATAACGCCGGATTAACTGTAGTAGGGTCTCCTGGCATTGCCATTCTTGGAGCAATCCCTGCAATTGATAAGAAATCAAATACGCCGTTTTCCTGTGCCAACGGAGTTAACATTCTTCTGTATGTTTGCTGGGCAAAAGGGCTAAACCCTCCTTCCATGGTTGTTGGCAATCCTGCTGCTATTTGCCTTGGCGATAAAGCTCCGTATGCAGCTTCAGCTCCAGGGATATTTCCATACGGGTCAGTTGCAGCTTGTGAAGACAGATTCCCTGCTGCTTTTTGTTCAGCTGTCCATTCTAACATTGGTGAGTCCCCGGGTTTTGGGGCTGGTTTAACAGGTTGAACTGCAAGAGGATCTCCTGGCTTTCCTGTTCCCGCAAGCAACATAGCTGCGTCTGCGTCTGCTTTTGCTTTTGCTGCGTCTGCTTTTGTTTTTGCTGCTTTTTTAAATTTATCTGTTTCACTGGTAGGGTCTGGAAGAGGATCTGTTTTTCTGACTTTGGCTAGTGCTTCTGCTTGTGTTTCTTTTTTTGCATACGCACCTGTTGAAACTTTTTGTTTCATGTTTGCGTGCCCGTCTAAAATGCCCGCTCCGTTGTAAACTAATTCCCCCATGCGTGCATTACTGTTTGCAAACTGAGTAATAGTTGAAGCCACGTCATCCCTGTTAAAAAGGGATACATCTTGCTTGGTATATTCTGCCTGCCTTAATATGGCCATTGCTGCCTGTACCATTCTTTTAGCTTTTTCATTATTTGCTGTGTCGTCATATCCGGGCAAGTCCTCTGCTACTATTCTGACAACATCGCCAAACAGGATTTGATTCATGTTGCTTGGGCTGTCTCCGGCTGATCCGTAAGTTTGCGTGTTATGTGGTTCGTCGAAATCTCCGATAAAGTGCCCAAGCTGGGGGCCTTTTCCTGAAAATCTTTCTTGTACAAATTGTAAAACTTCAAATGGTTGCATTATATCCCTCCTGTGGGTGCCGGGCCCTCTGCCCTTAATAATTCTATCTGCTCAGGAGACAGTGCTCCGGGTCTTGGTTGACCAGGGGGGACTAAAGGCCCCGCCTGAGGAGTAGGTACGGGAGGTGGTACTCCCATCATTGCATTAGGCATAGCTCTTGGGTCTACTGTGGGGCCAGCTCCTCCTGCTCCCATAGCCATTCCAGGTAATCCCTGTTGTTGCTGTGGGGGTGGTTGAGGTTGCATAGCCTGTTGAGCAGCCATGATTGATTCCTGCCTCTTTGCTAATTTTTCGTTTAATATAGTAACTAATTCTCCGTAGTAAAACTGAGCAAGATCTGGTCTTCCTCTTTCTTCTGCAGCAGAGAGTAAAGTCCAAAGTGCAGCTTCGGGTAAAACCCTTTCTGCCTGTTGTTCTCTGATTGCATCTTCCATATCATCAGTGTCCTGTAATCCAAGGATTTTATCTCTGATATAAATATCAGGAAGTAATGGAGATTCTCCTTCCCTTGCTATCTGAGCCATGCTCATCTTGGACATATCATCCTGTGGAAGCTGTCCGACGAATGTAATAATAATATCCCCGGAATTTTTTATATCTGAGGGTTTTATTTCTTCTTTAAAATAAGCTCTGTTCATATCCTGTCCTGACAATTCCATAGTATCAAAAGCTTCTGTGAGATACTGGTCATTAAGGAGCATACATATTGAAGCGTACGCTATCTGTAGGGCATCAATTCTTGGCTGAAGAACGCTGTCAATTCCCTGTCTAAGAGTATTTATTGCAAACCCTGATAACTGAAACTGTAGGTCTCCGAATATAGAATGAGGGACGGAACCTCTTTGCATTTCGCCGGACACTAACCCCATAAAAGAGCCAGTTTCTTTAGCTATCTCCATCAAGCCTAACGGCTCGATATCTTCGCCTTGGGCGAGAGATATTTCTGTCCCTTCTTTATAAGGGTCTTCATCGAGTGTCTTCATTCCGTCCCTGGATTTTATTTTCAGTCCCTGCTTTCTTGCCCTTGAGGTCATCTCTAGCATAATAGACATTACATGATTGTGATTCAGATAACTGTCTCTGTTATGTTTGTATATGGATTCCCCGTGATCTTCTATTGTGTCATCAATCGGAACGTGGTCGTTCAATGCCTGTATCATGGGGGTTGCTCCTACAGGCCCCAAAAATACGGGAACCCTTGGTGAACCATGCGGGGTGGCTTTCTTTGCCACTCTTCCGTTGGATAAAACCACCATGTTTATTTCATTATCATAATAATCGTATACATCCATCCAGTCTTCGTAATCATCATTACGGGTAAGTTTAATGTTGTATTCAGATTCTATTTGTTCTTTGGATTTTTTTACTTTATAACAAGCCCATTGTAGCCCGTCTGCTCCTGTTCCCCAGTATGTATGCATAGGATCCCACGGAGTTATATCAATAAAACTTTTCTCATCCTTGTCTTTCATAATTAAAGCTCTTCCTGCAAACCATCCTCTGAGAGTTATGAACCATGCCATCTGTGCTTTGAGTGTTGGTTTCATTTGTTTGGTCAGTCTTTCATCTGCGTGTCTGAGGGCACCAAGGAAAAATCTTTCTTTCTTGTTATTGTTCTCTCTTTTTTCTCTGTCTCCTGTAAGGTTGGGTATTCTTGCAACCATTTCAGAGGAAGATAAAAAGGAAATTATTTTATCTGCATAAGTTGAAGGTTCATTTGATGTATAAGACTGATACCCGTCACCTGCATCATAGGGATCCAGTCTGTAAATAGAGTAATCTGACTCCATCCTTGACCTTAAAGGTTCTGTGGAATCATAATGTGTTTCAACTTTATTAATTATATCTTCAGGTTTTACTTTCTTTCGTGCCATTACGCCCACCTTTTAACACGAATAGTGTTCCTATTCTCAATATGGCTGTAACCAAAACGGTTAATTAGGCCATAAATTAAAGCTTTAATTCCATGATTATACTTATCTTCCGGCTGATTGCCAACTATATTCCCATCCCTATCTGTTTTCCACTTGTAAACTTTAGTCTGTCCATCAAAGGGGTTAGGGGCTGCACCAAATTCTGACAAAACCCCTTTACATTTAGGGTTAATTACCAGCTTTGGCCTGTGATGTTTGGGGTCAACTTTAAGCATAGACTTTAATCTTTCAGTTCCGTCATTTATTTTTACTTTTTCCGAGTCCATAAACAACCCTGCCTTATCAAGCCAGACTTCTGCGGGAGCAGACATGGCCTGATGTTGATATCCTGCGACATCTATAACACCGAAATGAACATCTTTCCACCACGGCCTGTCCATAGCC
>Ga0206683_10002687_pt1 | contig 11950 bp, 12 predicted proteins | sample M280m12015metaG_FD_155483 | JGI IMG/M metagenome (GOLD analysis project Ga0206683, IMG submission 155483) | Ammonia-oxidizing marine archaeal communities from Monterey Bay, California, United States - M2 80m 12015 | ecosystem: Environmental > Aquatic > Marine > Intertidal zone | place: USA...
GGTCGTGTCATCCCAATGAATCGGGCCAACGTTGATACCGATGCAATCATGCCAAAGCAATACCTGAAATGTATCAGCAGGTATGGCTACGGTGACTGGGTGTTTGACTCATGGCGCTATCTGGACCCTGGCGATGTCGACACCCCTATATCGCAGCGCAGAATCAATCCAGAATTCGAACTGAACAAACCTATATACAGTTCTGCAAGTGTACTGTTAGCACAAAACAATTTTGGTTGCGGCTCCAGTCGTGAGCATGCCGTCTGGGGCCTTCGCGACTACGGTATCAAGGTGATCATTGCACCGGGGTTCCCTGACATATTCTTAAACAATTGCTTTGCGAATGGATTGCTACCGGTAAGATTAGAGCAACAGGATGTCAATCGACTATTTGATTTAGCAGAGTCTGATCATGGACTATCGATCACAATCGACTTGGATTCACAGAACCTGGAATTTGAAAGCCAAAAGATAAACTTCAAAATAGACGAAAATTCTCGCCAGAGCCTTATCAAGGGTTATGACAGCATCGAAGCCACGTTGCAGCAATCAAAGAAAATCAAGACGTTTGAGCGACGCTACTTTAATCAGTATTCGTGGTTAGAAGTCGATTTGAAGTAATACAACTTGAAGTCATACAACAGGGGAAACTGATATGAAGCAAACTGATATGAAGCATGCGGTATCGACTCTAATTTATCTGACTTTATTGATGGTCAGCTGTTTTACCCATGCTGACAATGCTTCCTATATTGTATGCATTGCCTGTCATGGTGAAGATGGCGCTGGGGCAGTCTCACAGAATTCTCCGGCGATTGCCGGGCTCGATAAGCAGTATGTCAAGCGACAACTTGAAAACTATCAATCCGGGGCACGCGGCGCCGCTAAGGGTGATATCTCCGGCGGCATTATGCGCGCTATAGCAACCAGTCTAACCCCTGAAAAAATCCATGATGTTTCCAGCTATGTAGGCTCAATGCCCAGCCCGATACTCACCGAGGCCGTCACAGGTGATATCGAGGCCGGGCGCCGGCTCTATGGCACCTGTTCAGCCTGTCATGGCAGTGACGCCAAAGGATTGCAAGCGCTGAATGCACCAAGCCTGGTGCTCCAGCAAGATTGGTACCTTGTCACTCAGTTGAAAAATTTCAAAAATGGACTGCGCGCTTACGAATCGAACGATGTCTTCGGACGACAGATGCAACCTATGGCTCTCATTCTGGTTGATGATGATGCCATCAATGACGTCGTTGCATTTATCAGCACGCTTCGTCAAAAAGATAATTAGTTCACACGGGGTTTGATCACTGCGTGGTTCTCACCTGGTGATGGTTGGCCTTAGTATCCTAACGGCGGCGCCTTGACCAGCAACCCCAGCGAGCCTCTTTTCATCTTTTCACTCTTTCACCCTTCTCTTGCAACAAAACTGATGCTGGCGCGAAATAGGCTCAAAGAACACAAGATTGAAAATAATTGCGTAAGGGCACTATCGTAAGTAACCAGAGCGGCACATATCACGCTGTGTGGCTGCGGCGCTGGTCACCGCAACTTTGCATGTTTTAAGACGAAACCCTATGCTACCCGACACTATTTTCACAACAAACGGAAACCACAATGACCAAACCTGTCTGCCTCGTCATTGGCGCGGGCGCCGGTATCGGCGGCAATGTTGCGAAGAAATTCGCGCTTCAAGGATATCACTCATTCCTTTGTCGTCGAAGCGATGAAGCGGGGCTTAACAAGCTGGTCAACCAGATAACGGAGGCTGGTGGCAGCGCTTCTGGCCGGCTGGTGAACGCCGTGGAAGATAATGCCATCGAAGACATGGTGAAAGACATCGAAGCCGACGTGGGCCCTATTGAGGTTGTTATCTACAATCTGGGTGCACAGATCGGTAATCGCCCATTGGCTGGAACACCCCATAAAACATTTGAGATGGGGTGGCGCCTTGGAACGTTTGGCCTGTATCGACTCGCTTACGCACTCACACCGCTGATGGAAACCCGCGGTCACGGCACCATCCTGGTGACTTCTGCAACCTCTGCCATGCGTGGGAACAGGGGGCAGCACTCTCACGCTGCAGCCATGGGTGGACGAAGGATGTTGTGCCAGACACTGAACGCCGAATTTTCACCCAAAGGTATTCATGTTGCGCATATCCTGATCGATGGGGCAGTCGATGCACCGGACACGCTCGGAAAGATGTTAGGAGAAGAACGATTTAAGGAACTCCAGGAATCTCGTGGCGGTATACATGACGGTTTAATGCTGCCCGAAAAAATCGCGGAGACCTACTTTCATATCGCGAATCAACACCGTTCAGTCTGGACCCATGAACTGGACCTACGTGCTTTTTCAGATAGCGCGTGGTGGAATCATGAAGGTTGATAATCCCTTCGATTTCGACAGCGATCCCTTTCATCAATACCTTGGCCTAACGCTCGAGGAAACCCGCGAAGACTACGCCCGGATTCGACTTAGCATCCACGCCAACACACCGACAGGCATCGGTGGTAGCGTCAATGGGGGAGTGCTTTCAACCATGATCGACATGGCAGCTGTGCCTGCCGTATTCACCAACATCAGAGCAGGCAGCGAGCCCGCCGGTACCGCCGACCTACAAATTACTTATCTACGACAGGCGCACGGTAGCTGGATTGATGCGGAAGCCAGGGTGATCAAGCGTGGCAGACAACTTTGCACGATACACGTGGAAATTAAAAACGATGAAGGAGTTCTGTGTGCTATCGGCAGGGTACTTTATGCTCTAAGGGCAGTTGGTTAAGGGAAGCGCCTATCCACTAACAGAAACAACACCACATTTTGAGTTATCCCAGACCTGATCTGCAATTGTCCGGCGGCAGCTTACCGCAATGCGTTTAGGTAGCGTGACTGTCAGGAAAAACTGACCTTAACTGCCGCTAAAGACTGTCGGGTAGACCAAACAGACCGGGGATTGTTACCCATGGGCCATCTCCGCAGAGACCGCCTGCACCGCAAGTCGAAAAAACGGGAGCAGTGAAACCTCGGTTTTTTTGGTGCTATCCGAACACGCGATAGCCCCGAGATTTCATACAACGATAAAGTACCTCTTCCTTTCGGTGCTCCGCTTTGCGGAATCCCTTTGCGCCTCCGGCGACCGCGCCGACACCAGCACCCTGCCCTGCATCGTGACTGTCACCCAGGATCGCACCAACGGATGCTCCGATCGCCACACCAATAGCGGCGGCCTTCCCCGTTTCTCCGGCGGTATCTACCTGGTAAGCGTACGACCGGCACTCGGCAAGATCACCCTGGTACTGCGCTTCATTGACACCACGACGATCAACAATAGGTTCATTGGCACAGCTCATCAGGAGCAACGGTAAGGAAATAAACATCACTTTTCTGATCATCTCACTAACTCAGTAACTAGATGCGACTAAGTTAGCCCCTGGAAGCTGAACGGGGAGTGAATCCAGGCTGAACAGAACGGGTTTAACCACGATCGCCTCCGGCAGACCTTTCCCTCAGAGACTGCATAATCGCTGCGTGCCGCTTGCGATCTATCCGATACCGGACATACAACGCCAGTCCGGCAAGCGTGAACACAGATGTCGCTGGACCTGCAACGAAACCCAGTTGCCAGACAACTTCTACAGGAACCGAACCCATTAATGCGCCTCTAGGGAATGCAATAAAATCCAGGAGAATTCCCCCAGCCACCAGGCCTATGGATGCAGATGCCTTATTCGCAAATGATCTGGCAGCAAATATAACCCCTTCTCTTCTCTCCCCAACATCAAGTTCATGCTCATCTGCAATGTCTCCAAACATGGAGTTCAAGGTCGCAAACACAATAGGCGCGAGTAACGTCGTAAACCCGCTGCTAATAATAAGCACCAGCAACAGGCCGGCAGAACCCGGCTCGGGAAACCAGCTAACGTCAAACAACGTCAACACTATCGGCGCGTTGATGTTTACGATGGTTAAGGCTGCGCAACCAATCAGTGTTGGCTTTTTGTCAAAGCGTCGGGTCAGTATCGGAACCAAAACCACCGAACAAGCTAACCCGGCGAGCATCCCGATCGGGATGTAAGCCAGCTGCTCGGTGGTCATTTCCCAGAAATGAAAACCCATAAAAGGATTGAACACCGCCTCTATGGACAGTATGAAAACGCTCAGCACCATGCCGAAAAAGAGCACAAAGAAGGAATGGTTTTTAAAAACCTCTTTCACCTCTCCCAGCATTCGAAACATAGTAAAACGATCAACAGAAATATTTTGAGCTTGTCGTAATCTTGGAATCTCGTGACGCGTCCCGACAACACAGACAAGAACAGCAAAAATCATCGTTGCACCGGCAAAGATTGCCCAGGACGAGTATGCACTCTGATTTAGTAAGCCGGGGTTAAACGCTTCGGTGGTTGGGAAAAACACTCGATAGGATATCGGTATGAATACCACCCCACCCATAAACCCAAAGAAAGTACTGAATGCATACATCGTAGATCGCTGGTCATAATCCCGCGCCATTTCCGCACCCAGCGCAAGATGCGGGACGTGATAGAACGTAAGAGAACCGCGCACGAGGATGGCAAATACTGCCAGCCAAATAACGTAGGTGAGTTCTGACAGACCAACCGGCGGATTGAAGAGCAGGTAAAATGAAATCGCCAGAGGTATCGCAGAAAAAAGGATGAACGGATGCCGCCGCCCCCATCGACTGTGCAGTTTGTCAGACAGGCTTCCCGCCACGGGATCAGTCACAGCATCAAAAATAAGGGCGATGGCCAGTGCAATCGCGCTGCCGGTTGCTGATATCTGAAGCACCTGATTGTAGTAGAACAGCAGGAATACGTTGAAACCCTGGTTCTTGATCGATTCTGCCACCTGGCCAAACCCATAGGCCGCCATCGTTGGCATGCTAAGCCTGTGCGTCATTAACTACCAATGTGCCAGAAAATAAACGCGCATCACATCACGCTCTACCCACCTGTGGCAACACATGGTTTACACACTTGGTTTACAATAGGAAAATCAACGGGAGGCGATTTATGGCAGAACAGTTCGCGTCTCTAACGTCGAACCAAATCGAGTTTATAGAGAGACAATCCCTTTTTTTCGTCGGCACGGCGGCGGCTGAAGGCAAGATTAACGTCTCCCCCAAGGGGATGGATTCCTTACGGGTCATCAACCCCAACGAACTCGTTTGGCTAAACCTCACCGGCAGCGGCAACGAAACTGCTGCTCATGTTATCGAAAACAATCGAATGACCGTCATGTTTTGCTCTTTTGAAAAGCAGCCTCTTATTCTTCGCCTGTACGGTACCGCCAAAATCATTTATCCCCGTGAAACAAAGAAGTTTGAACAGTATGCCGATATGTTCAATCACCAGCCAGGCACCCGTCAATTCTTTGAGTTCAAGATAGACATGGCTCAGACATCATGTGGCTTTGCGGTCCCCCTGTTCGACTTGAGCGGAGAACGTGACACCCTCGCAAAATGGGCCACCAAACAGGGTGATGAAGGAGTTTCGCAGTACTGGGCTGATCGCAACCAAATCAGCCTGGACGGGAAACCCACCAATATCCTTGACCTATAATCAATAACAACGAATAGAGCCCAACCAGATCAGTCTGGACACGAAACCTACCAATATCCTAGACCTATAATCAATATCAACGAATAGAACCCACTAATCACGCTGGACATCGGTAATCCCGACGTGCTAAATGCCCTCTTTTAAATCGGGATAATTCCATGAAAGATCTTTTTTCTATTGAAGGGAAAGTCGCCCTTGTTACTGGTGGATCAAGGGGCATTGGCGAAATGATCGCCGCGGGTTTCCTTGCCAATGGGGCAAAGGTTTACATCAGCTCCCGCAAGGGCCAGGTATGCGACGCAACCGCTGCTCGATTGTCAAAGGAATATGACGGCGAATGTATTTCAATCCCCGCCAACCTTGCAAACGTCGAAGGCTGCGCGCAGCTGGCGACCGAAATCGCTTCACACGAGGACAAGCTGGATATCCTGGTCAACAACGCCGGCGTGTCCTGGGGAGCACCGATTGATGAGTTCCCGGAAATGGGTTGGGACAAAGTCTTCGATACCAATGTGAAAGGCGTATTTTTCCTTACCCAGCAGCTATTACCGCAGCTTAGGGCAGCGGGTTCCGCTGAAGACCCCGCCAGGGTAATCAATGTCGGTTCAATCGATGGGCTTAAGAATCCGGTCTTTGAAACCTTCTCCTATGGCTCATCGAAAGCAGCAGTGCATCACCTGACTCGAGGCCTTGCATTGCACCTGACCAAAGAACACATCATCTGCAACGCTATCGCACCGGGGCCCTTTCCCACCTGGATGCTGAGCACAGGCGTTGGCGGCGGTGGCGACACAGATATCGATTGGGGCGCCGTCGCCAAAGGCAACCCGAGGGGGCGCGTCGGAACACCTGAAGACATCGCGGGGCTCGCCATTTTTCTTAGCTCCCGTGCAGGCGCTTACGTCGTCGGAGAAACCATCGCCTGCGATGGTGGCTCTGCATACGCCACTTAGAGCATCAGTCCAATGCCTAAAATAAACGCCAATAGCCTTGCTATAGAATTTGAGACTTTCGGTGAACCAGACGCTAAACCATTGTTGCTGGTTATGGGCCTGGGCGCCCAGATGATTGCCTGGGATGAAAACTTCTGCCAGCAACTCGCCGACGCTGGTCACTTCGTCATACGCTATGATAATCGCGATGTGGGCCTGAGCACCTACTTTGATGAGCATAGTGTTCCTGATTTCCAAGAACTCGCGGTGGAATTCATGACTAACGGATCAGTTAAGGTCCCATACACGCTGGATGACATGGCAATGGACGGAATTTCTCTGCTCGACGAGCTGGGTATTGAACAAGCTCACATTTGTGGCGCGTCCCTCGGAGGCATGATCGTTCAGGCTATGGCCATCAATCATGGTGGCCGTATATTGAGTATGACTTCCATTATGTCTACTACCGGTAATCCTGACTTGCCACCCGCGCATGCCAAAGCTATAGAAGCACTGACTTCTAAACGTGTAGACGACCCGGAACATGCGATGAATCGAGCAGTAGAAGTATCAAAGGTTATCGGCAGTACCGGCTTCGAGCGAGACGAACAACGTATCCGTCACAAAGCCCTGGAAGCCTACAATCGAGCCTACAATCCTGATGGCGTCGCCCGCCAAATGGCAGCTGTGATGGCTCATGGCGATAGAAGACCAGGTCTTAATCAGTTGAAGCTACCTTGCCTGGTCATTCACGGGGAGGTCGATCCATTAGTACCCGTCACCGGAGCACATGACACTCATCAGAACGTACCGGATGCAGAGATCATGATCATCGAAGGTATGGGCCATGACATGCCGAAGGGAGCGTGGAGTCAGATCGTTAAGGGCATTACTTCGCTAACTAATCAGACCAACGCTACCGTGCCCAGCGGCGCCTGAAGTTGTGCTGACAGTTTAAGGTCGCCTTTGAGGACCTTAACGTTGATATCGATAGCACCGCAAAAACGCTGGAAGGCATCGGCGCCAGGGCACTGAACTGAGAACCATTCAAGCTCACACCCACCCGGTGCAACCTGCGCCGGGTGCTGACTATCCAACCAGTTAATGAAGAAAGGCATGGCGAGCCCATGCGGTTGATCCGTGACAAACAGAATCTGCCACGCAAGTTGGACGCCATCAGGCCTGGTGCGTGACATTTCAATAATGTGATGCCCATAACCGAACCGCTCCAGCACCAAAATCACTGGCGTATAGTCTTCAGTCGCCACTGCCCAGGTCCTGATATAGGGCCCCTGCAGGGATGACAGTTCCGCGCCCATAGTCCCTGCAATATCCTGCATGTGGTCCGGGGCAATGATTTCCAGATACTGCTCATTGCCGAAAGACAGCAACGCATTCCTGGTTCCCGCACCGGCATGACTTCCACCAAACTCGGCAGACACCCCGGTCAGTTTCTTTAGCCGCTCAACCCCCGCATCAAGGTCGCTCACTGCAAACATCATGTGATCCAGTTTCACTGGCTATTCCGAAACGGGCTCAAGGGTCTGCTGACCCAAGATCCATTCGTAGATCACCCCATAGACTTCAGTCGGGGCATCAGTTGCAAACAGCACATCCAAATGTCCATAGTTTTCAAGAACTTTGATCGTTACGTCATCTGAACCCGAACGTGCAGCGGAATGTATCCCGGATAACAGCGACTCGGCACCAAACCCACCTGAACCAAAATACAACACAGGAATGGTCATCTCACCGAAATGATCGTCAATGTAGGTATTCGGGTCATCCTGCTGACTGGCGATTGACCGACCTTCAATACTCTGGATTGTTGGATAGAACCAATCGTAGCCAAGCATTTCACTTGCCAGGATATCAATTGGGGTAATATTGGATCTCGTATTGGCCAGCACAGCCGGGCCCCAGGCCTCATACAGGATGTCTGCCAACTGATCACCAGATGTCTGGTAACGGTCATTCGTCGCCGAACTGCCAGGATCGGAGACAACCCGCCGCATCATTTCTGTACGGGCGTCATATCCGCGACGAGACAGCGCAGATGCGTAACGTGCTTCTTCGTCATAACGCTGCAAGGCAGCGCCGATGTCATACGATTCATAGGGCTGCCTTTTAAAACTACCGTCCAGCGCAACCAATCCTGCGGCCTCCACCTGGCCTGCTAACCCGTAAGCGAACGCAGCCCCTCGACTAAATCCGGCAATATACATGGGCACAAGGGGCTGGTCCTGCTGGACCCTGGTCACTGCCATAACGGCATCTTCAACGAACAGGTCCATTGACCAGTCCCGCATCAGCGCCAGGTCACCACTGAAATCATGGGGAATATAGCGGGTCCTGTAATCCATCGCATAAACCTCAATACCCCTTTCGGCGAGATACAGCCAAAGATTGTGGTCACTATCGGCAGTTTTAAGAACACCGTTCATGTTCGTACCCGGTAGATACAACAGCGTCGCTATCGTTACTGCGCCGGCCGACTGATAACGATGAAGCCCGATCGCCTGGCCACTGGCATCCACGTGCTGCCATTCTGTCTCGGTCACCTGGCCCTGCGGCGTTGAAATGACTTCCGAGCGCAAAAGCCCAAAACCGGTGGTCTCCGCAATCGCCAGAATCGGCACTAAAACAAGAATCGTTATCAAATATCGCATGGCAATCGATACTATCAGTAAGCTTCAATTGTGTGTATTAATACTCGCCATGAAAGCTGTTTCCATGATCCTTTTGCTCTCTCTGCTTTCCGCATGCCAGACGCCCATGCTTACTCTGGCAGGTAAGCAACTCAAAGGTATTGAAGCCACCACGACGAATTTTGCCTTCGCCGAGCGCTACAAACTACTCAAGCTTGAAGTTAATCCGGAAAAGCCCTATTCGGTTATCCTCCGGTGCACGGTACTTGACGGTGAACTCTATGTTGACGCAGCGGCAACCCGAAAATGGGCAATCTATCTGCATTCCGACAGAAGAGTTCGGGTAATGCTGGGTAGTGCCATATACAACGCCGTCGCGACAACGATCACTGATCCGAAAATCACGGGAAGGTTCTTAAGGGGTCGAACGATTTACAGGTTACAGCCAGTTGCAATGGGTGAAGCAGCGCAGGAAAAAACCATACGGTAATGTATATTGCCAGCATGACCAGAACGCCATTCAAGCGGAAAAACCTGCTCCAACTACTCCTATGACTTTTCCCATCCATCAGTAGCCTCGCTGCTCCAGGCCAGTCAAACTGTCTGTGGTACCATCACAATCAGTACCAATTGGTATGCGACTATGGACCCGAAAGACCTGAAAACCATTCACGAAATCGTCAAGGCTGCCAGGCTGAATCTTGACATTACCCTCTGGGATTACCTGGTTGGTGGTGCAGAGACCGAAACTACCCTGCGAAGAAATCGACACGCTATCGACAAACTCGGTTTGCTACCGCGGGTTCTCAACGATGTTTCAGACGTCGATACCAGCGGAACATTCCTCGGCCAGAAACTTAACCTGCCACTGATTCTTGCACCTATTGGCTCACTCGAGGTGATCGATCCCGGTGGCGCCTCGAGCGCTGCCATCGCCGCTGCTGAAACCGGTGTCATGACAATGGCCAGTTCAGTCTCGGTACCAGGCATCGAAGAAATCGCGGCTTCATCGAATGCAGCAAAGGTATACCAGCTATATGTACGAGGAGACGAAGCCTGGGTCGATGCCATCGTTGAAAGAGTCGTTGCCAGCGGCTACGTGGGGTTTTGCCTGACGGTGGATACCGCGGTAGTCAGTCGCAGGGAAAGGGACATCGCGAAACGCGTTGTGCCCACTTCTCGAGCTGCCGCCGCCGGTGACATGGGCTTTCAGGCCAGTCTTAACTGGGCCACGGTAGAAAGAATAAAGAAGAAATTTGATATCCCACTCGTTCTCAAAGGTATCAGCAGGGTAGACGACGCCATCAAGGCACTCGATCATGGTGTGGATGTTATCTATGTGTCCAATCACGGTGGCCGGCAGCTTGATCAGTCAATCGGCAGCATCGCTGCACTACCCGCTATTGTGAATGCCGTGGGTAAAAAAGCCGAAGTTGTGGTGGACGGAGGATTCTACCGAGGTTCCGATATTGTTAAGGCGTTTGCACTCGGGGCTGATGCTGTGGGCATAGGCCGACTGGAAGGATGGGCTCTTGCCGCCGGGGGCGCGCCTGCACTGGTGCGCTGTATTAAACTATTAAAACGCGAAGTATCGATGACAATGGCGCTGTGTGGCGTTAATTCACTCTCGATGCTCGACCCGTCATTCGTCAGCGAAGCTGATGTCGTCAGCAACTCAAATGTGATGAGCGCGTTTCCGCTCATTGACGAGGGGTATTAGCAAACGCCGCCTGTTTGGCCAGAAAATCACCGATGAAGTTCTTCAGGAAGCCTGGTTGTCCGCTCTGAAAGCGATCAATAAATTTGAAAAGCGAAGCACCTAGAAAACATGGCTGCTTCGAATTGTCGCTCACGAGGGGGAAACGAGACTCAGGATGAAGAAATAGAAGCGCTGGTAGCCCGTTGTCGTCAACGCAGTACTAGTTTTCTCGAGCGATCCCTTTCTCAGGGTTGCCCCTGCGCCAACGATGGAACTTTTCAGCGATCACCAGCGCCCACTCCGGTTTATGGCGCTTGCGCCATTCACTCGCTGCAAATTTGTTCATCTCCATGAACGTCGGGTAAATATGTATCGTCCCAAGAATCTTGTTTAAGCCAATTTCGTGTTTCATGGCGAGCGTAAACTCCCCAATTAATTCACCTGCATGTTCAGCTGCGATGGTGACACCGAGTATTTTGTCTTTACCCGGCACTGTCAAGACTTTAACCAGTCCATGCGCTTCCTCGTCAGCAATCGCTCGATCCAGGTCAGCGACATCATAAGTTGAAACTTCGTAAGGAATTTCCTGGGCGCATGCATCCTGCTCATTGAGCCCTACTCTGGCCACTTCCGGGGAGCAAAATGTTGCCCAGGGAATGACCGAGTAATCTACCTTGAAATTTCTAAACAGACCGAAAAGTGCGTTCACGCTGGCGTACCACGCCATGTGTGACGCTGTGTGAGTAAACTGGTAGGGGCCTGCAGCATCACCAATCGCATAAATATTAGAGAAGTTTGTTCTCAGGTAATCGTCCACCGAAACCGTTCCATTCGGGTTTAACGCCACGCCGATTTCCTCTAGTCCAAAACCGGCGGTGTTTGCCTTGCGACCCACCGCAACGACAAGTCGATCAAAAGGAATTAGTTTTTCTATACCCTCTCCGTCGACAACCTTCAGCGCATGTCCTGTACCCTCATCCACGACTGACTCTGCTTTGTGACCTGTCAGGACATTCACCCCTTCGGCCTCGAGCTGCATCTGTACCATCACAGAAAACTCTTTATCTTCACGTGGCAGAATATTCG
>Ga0206683_10002688_pt1 | contig 11949 bp, 18 predicted proteins | sample M280m12015metaG_FD_155483 | JGI IMG/M metagenome (GOLD analysis project Ga0206683, IMG submission 155483) | Ammonia-oxidizing marine archaeal communities from Monterey Bay, California, United States - M2 80m 12015 | ecosystem: Environmental > Aquatic > Marine > Intertidal zone | place: USA...
AAAGGTAATTATGAATGGAATGATAGAAATTAATGCAGGATCATTGACTTATTCTGCGTTAATAGAGTTGCTTCATGGTAATCATGTCGCACAAAAACATATTCTTGCTGACTTCTATAATGGAGGTATTGATGCATCAGCCGCCTTATCTCGGTTGGCGGGAGTGAGAAGAACAGGTGATACAATGATAGAAGCTTGGGTACAAGCTAAGGAAAATACTAAAAATGAAAGGATGTTTTAATGACACACCCATCGTTGTTATGCCCTCGTTGTGAACGTACTACTATGCGACCTGTCAAAGCAGAGAACGCATTGAGTCGTACAACACGAGGTGTTGATGATGAAGCAGTTTATGTCTGTAGCCCATGTGGCACGGATGAAGGACTGCAAGATTACTTTGAAGTAGAAGGAGCTACTCCTCAAAGTGAATGGCCTGTTAATGGGCTTAAATATGTACTGTCAAATGGGCAGGACTATAGATATGAAAATGAAGGGATAAAGCAGTGAATATAGTTACATTGGTTGGAAACATAACTCGTGATCCAGAGTTGCGTTTCTTCGATGGCGACAAAGCAGTCGCTAATACATCTATAGCTGTTAATGAATCTTTTAAAGGTTCTGATGGCGAATGGAAAGAGAACACAACATTTGTTGATGTGTCTATTTGGAATAACAATGGCGCAGAAAATGTTGCGAACTCTTTAACTAAAGGAGACAGAGTTCTTGTCTCTGGTAAATTAAAGCAAAGTCAGTGGGAACAGGACGGTCAGACTCGAACTAAGTTGGAGATGGTTGCTACTGAAATTGGACCAACAATGAAATGGGCTGAGGTTGCTATCACCAAGACCGCAGGTGGTGGTAAATCTAAACCTACTTATGATACTCCAGAGGAGAAATTTTAAATGAAAAAAGAAATAGCAATAGAAAAAGCTAAGGCTCTTGAAGAAATAGCAGAGTTTTTAGTTGATAATCACGAGCATATACCTAGCTTTGAGGTGGACTTTTCACCTTGGTTAAGTCAATGGCGATTTGATAACGATCAAGAAGCCTGTGCTAATGCAGTAAAAGAGTTAGCTGTATCTGCACTTAGTTTCGGATGGGATGTTGATAAAGATTATGACACCGATCATATGAAATTAGACTTGACACCTATTCATGGTGGAAAAGTATCCTTTTGGGTAGAGCGTGAAACTGTCTGCACTAAGAAGGTACTTGGAACTGAAACTGTAACTAGGAAAGTTGCGACTGGTTGGGAAGAAGAAGAAGTAGAGCAAGAGATAGTTGAGTGGGAATGCAAGCCTTTACTAGGTATTGGTAATGAAAAAACTGAGTAGTCAAGAAGCATATGACTTTAAGAGTAATCCTAGATCGAAATATGACTGGGGTACTTTACTTGATGGCAGTAATTGGTTAATGATTCAAGGTAAGGATTTCGATTGCTCAATAAAGAGCTTTCGGAATCGTTGCTACCGTTATGCACGTGAACGAGGGCTGGGATGCAACACGCATATCAGAACAATTCAAGGTGAAGAACATATGCTTATTCGTGCTTACAACCTAGCTGATGGCAACCGATAAGTTAAAACAAATAAAAAGTATATGTAATATTGCGCGATCTGAATTGAAGAAGCGTCCCTTTGATACGAAAAGAGATCAAGCTCGGACATTGGCTTTCATTAATGACATTGATCGGATACTTGCGACATTGGATAGGCGAGCGGTGAAGAAATACTATGGATATACAAATGATCTACCTCCTGAGCTTCCTGCTGAGGAGCAGAAAGAAATAAATGAGAAAGGAATTGACATTGCAAGAGAAACCCTTAACCGACGAAGAAATCGGTGATTATCTAGCTGAGATTCAGTTAGAAGAAATGAAAATAAAAGAATGGGAAAAAGAAAATGACAACAATACATGAAGTAATGAGTAAAGCTGGTGCTGACTTTAATGTCAGGTACCGAGCGGCAGGATATGAATCTGATTATTCAGGTACATATATACCTATGAAAGAAAAACGAGGGAAACAGGATACCCAACAATATAAATGGGTAGTGCGAGAAGATACTAATGAAACATTAGGACTTGTCGGTGGTGACTATCCAGAGGAAAGAAATTATAATTACTTAGCTGATATAGCTGAGGAATATTTCCCGGATTCAGCGCATTCAGTTAAATTACTTGGTGATGGTAAGCGTATTGCTATCAGTCAAAGGATTTATGATGCACGAGAAATTGGTACATCAGAATTCACACGAGGTGACATGATACAACCAACTCTGGTATGGATTTCTTCTTTTGATGGTAGCTGGGCTACTAAAGCACATAATATGATGCTTAGATTCTTCTGTACTAATCAGTTAGGTGTAACTAATTCATTGTTTACTGTACGTCATACAAAGAATCATGTTCCTACTCTTGAAGCACGAGCAAAGATTCTTGAAGGTCATAAAGCATGGGTTGATAATTATACAAGTCAAGCTAATGCTTTAGCTCAAGCACCATTCACTACTGAACAGATGAATCATTTTGTTAAGATGATTGTTCCTGATCCTAAGTTTAAGCCTGAAAGACCGCATGTTTATGATGTTAGGTCATGGCGACCAGTGCTTGATAAGCGTGAAGGTATTATAAACAAATGGAAAGACGAGATAGGACATAATCCTGTTGGTAATAAGTGGTTAGCTTATAATGCTATTCAATCTTTCAATCAGCATGAACAAGGTAAGGGTGATAGATCGGAAGAGAAATCATTATTACGTGCGCTTGATGATAAACTAGCATTCAGTAATAAAGCATTGAAAATGTTAACGAATTCAATTAAAGAATAGGAAAATATGATAAAGAAAATAATTCTAGGGTCTGATAGACCACCTGTAACACTAGATGAGAATGGCAATGAGCGCCGAATAATTCTTAGCCACATTGGTGAAGCGTTTGCTGAAGGTACTCCTGCTCCGTCTATGCCTGATGAAAAGATCTGGCGTGGTTCAATGGCGGCTAGTTGTGCAAGACAGATTGCATATAGATTATGTGATACTGAACCATCTAATCCTTTGACAGGTGCAGATTATTGGAGGTTCGGACTAGGTACTATGGTTCACACCCAGCTTAAACCAGCTATAGATAAGTGGCTTGATGAAGAAGAGGGAGTGACAGCGATAGAAGAAGCTGAGGTTGAAATAGGTGAACATGGCTATGGTCATATTGATCTTACTTTAATTGCAGGTGATAAGAAGATTGTTGTTGAGTTGAAAACAATCAATGGTACCGGATTTAAGAAAGCAATAGGTGGGGAGGGGCCACGACATAGCGCTCTAGTACAGGGTGCTATGTATGCTCATGCTTCTGATGCGGACTTACTTATTATTTGTTATCTAACTATGGAGTTGTTAAGTCCTAGTTATGCAACAGCTAAAGGCTTTGATAATACTGGTAGGTTCGGTGCTGAATGGCACTTTACTAAGGAAGAGTTCACTCCTATAGCTGAAGCTGAAATTAATAGATTGGATTGGATTGCTGACAATTTAGTTCAAGGTTTACCACATGAAGTTCCTAAGATGTTCAGTGAGTATGACCCGGAGATACCTTGGGGTGCTGAGATCACTGATCCTAGTACTGGTGCGTGGATGTTAGAAGAAGATGGAAGTCTTCTTGGGAAAGGAAGAACTTGGATGTGTAACTATTGCAATTACCAAGACAAGTGTGTGAATGAATGAACATGAACAACTATGAATTTTGGCAGGAACCTTACATAGAATTATCTTATGTTGATGATGAGAACAATCTTCATCTGATAGATAGTGATGAGTTGGGTAAACCAGTAACACTTAAATACCATGAGATTCATGCTATCTGTGAGTCATTAAAGATGTCCCATAATTACATGAAGAAGCAAATTCTACTCGATGAAGACTATGGATGGGAGGATGGTAGCAAAGCTCCTATCAGTAAGGTGTCATTGAAAGACATGAAGTCAGCTAGGATTGCGTTGAGTTATATACGAAAGTACATGGCTACTATCCACCAAGATGGAGATTTATCTACAGTTCAGTGGAGTGGTGACGAATTTGATGCTGAACCAGTAACACATAAAGGGCATATTTTATGAGGAAAGTAGAACCATTAACTGAAAACTATTCGCGTATACCTGAACATGGGAGGATACGTCTTGGTATACAAGATGAAGGAAGAGGATTTCCTAAATCATTGGATACTTTTAGATTCACTTCACCTGATAAAGATGCAATAGAAAACATCTCATTAATCTACGGAGGTGCAGTAAAGGTATGGAACAATAAGAAAGCTACACCTCAGAACCAATGGGAAGTAATCACAGAGGTTGCTGATGTGCGTGTGTTCTTACCACCTAACAGCATTGATGTTTGGTATGAGGAGTGGTCGGGTGGAGGGCTACTTCGACGGTGCGATGGGATAGAAGCTCAAGTACAGAGTCAAACGCCTGATGGCACCGACATGGACATCGTTCCTTGTGTGTGTTCTGAGATGGTTGATAAGGGGGGTTCGATGTTATGTAATCCTGTGACACGATTGAATGTTATCCTTCCTGATGTCCGTTTTGGTGGTACTTGGAGAATTGAGTCTAAAGGATGGAACTCTTCAAGGGAACTGCCAGCGATGATTAATTTAATTTATTCTATGCAACAACAAGGTATGACTGTCGCTCGTCTGAGTCTTGAGAAGAGAAAGAAAATAATTGGAGGTAAAACAAGAAATTATGTTGTGCCTAAGTTAAGTGTAGATTCTACTCCGATTGAGATCATGTCAGGTCAAGCTGTACCTCAGATAGAACAACCTGAAGTTCCTGCTATTGAAAAGGAAAGTGTTTCTATAGGAGCGAGAAGTATAGCTGAGATTATAGAAGCTGAGATAGTTGAAGAAGGGTGGGATACTCCACCATCAGGAGTGGCTGTGAAAAAGAATCCTAATCCTCCACCAAAGTATGTGCCTGCTGATGGCTGACATATATGGTAAGGGAGCTAAAGGTAGAGCAACAAGATTACATGCGTTAATTACTAGAGACTTTGGCAAGTGCATGAACTGTGGTAACAGTCATGCCTTGCAATGCGCTCATATTATTTCACGCAAGTATGGGAATACACGTACAGATTTGGAGAATGCGTTTTGTTTATGTGCTTCTTGTCATATGCGTTTCACAGATAATCCAGTTGAGTTTGGTAAATTCACTATAGACCAGATAGGAGAAGACAATTATTATAGTCTCAAGCTGAAGAGTGAACGCATCGAGAAGATGGATTGGGAAGAAGAGGCAAAACGATTGAAAGAAATTGCTAAAGAAAAAGGATTAATTTAAATGGATGAAGAAGAGTTCGATTACGATCTCGAAGATAACTACGGGGTGATGCTCAATCTCGATCCCGAAACAAGAGTGTGGGAAATAAAAGCAAGAGGCCAAGCTTCGATGCTAATGTTCTTACTACTTGATGTAGGTGAACATAGTTTAATGAATAAGTTATATGAAGAAGCTAAGTTCGATCAGGTAATAGCTAACATGGGAGAAATCGGTGACGGAACTGAAGGGTAGGGCAAAGAATTATGTTAAGTGCTGGAACTGTGACGGTTATATAGGGAAGAAAGTATTAGTTGCACAAGGTATTGATGATTGTCCTTTGTGTGAGGCTACCAGCCTTCTGCCTTCTGATCCTGAACAAGAATAGGTGTTTGCCAAAGTATCCCCTTGTCAGGTACATTGATCCATAGAGCTTGTTGTGGAACCTCAAAAGGAAAGTTCTCCACTGAAGCGTACTCATCGTAACCTTTAAGCGAACCATTCATTATAAAACCAGATGAAGGAGCTAATATTAGTTGATGGAAATGACCCAGTACCATACAGGTAAAGTCTGAGTTATTTCTTTTACGTGCTACTAGCCTCATTATTGGAGGCCAGATGCCACCTATTCCACCACCACCACGAGCTTGATCGCCGTGTGTTAGGAGATAAGTAGAATCATGAACAGTAACAAAACAATCAGGACTGTCAGGAATGTTAAAGGTAACTCGATCATCGCCAGCCCAGTGAGATTCAAGAGTCTTAGCGAGGAACCAGTCGAAGTTGTCTCTAGCTCTAAGTTTAGAACGGGGCTTCCTCGTGCGTCTGCCGTGATTACCGACAACACATGGGACATGAACATTGCCGAACTCATCGGCGAGCATTCCGATACCAGAGGAGAGTTGGTCTGCCCAGAAGAGAACAGAACCAAGCATGGTGTCTTCGTTAGTCTCTGTGAGTTCGGTGTGGATATCCCCACTGAACAAGTCACCTCCGAGGAAGAGGACACATCCCGAATAGTCCAAACCGGTGAGGTAATCATTGGAAAGAAGGACGATCTTCTCAAAGAACTTTCGGAGTCGCTTGACCCCGATGTCTCTGTTGTATGCGTTGCGCCCTTGGATCTCGTCCGGGTTGACAACCTCGTCAAAGTGAGTGTCAGAAAGGACAGCACAGACTATGCCAGTTTCTTTGGTTTGCTTCTTGGGACGAAGCCAAGAGGGTGGCTTGACCGAACGGCCTTTAAGATTAGCGAGAAGACTCACTTGATTATCAAGAACTTCAAGCTCTTGTGTCAAAGATTTAACTTGGGCTTTCGCCGTTTCCGCTTCAGTTTTATATCGAGAGGCGGCTCGTAACGCTTTGGTTATGTCTTCACCTGCCGTGAAGTCTTCTAAGTTAACGTCGTTCACGAGTTACTATTGTACTGACCTTACCTTGTGTAGCATCAGTGTATCCTATTGATTGTAGCCAATGAGTTATAGTTACTTTGCCAATGCCACCTACTACAGCTAGTGAATCCCACGCTTGATTAAATATGTCATCAGGTAGAGTATCTACCCATGCACCTACTTTACCATCACGTAAAGAAGCAAAGTCTTTTAATGATTGTTCAGAGGCCAATAGGTATCTCCGGTTTCCACATTGCTGTCCATGTCTTATGATCCATAACCCCACTTACTTTCAATAACATAGCTCGTTGTAGCATTAGAACTGCTTTGGAAGTCTTACGTCCGTATACTCCGTCTGCTATTCCGCAATTAAAGTCTAACGAGTTGAGCTTTGATTGCACAACCTTGACGATATCTCCTTTAGATCCACGCCTGAGTGGTGACAGTCCTATCTGTCTACCCATCTCATTGATAATGGCTTGGATACCAGCCCAGTTAACTTCTTGTTCAGGTGGTTCTTCATCTTGTATACCAATAGGGAACCATTCATTACCGTTACGTGGTTGAAAATGCCACCATTCTCCTCTAACTGTGGGACGTATACCGTATCGTTGAGCTATAGCGGTCACTAATTCTGTTGATATCCTGTTACGTACCACTCTTAGGTCAACTGCATAAGCGTATCCGTCTGGTTGTTCTTGATGAAAACTCCCTCTGAAGAAACCATCCGGTCTTTTCCAATCAGGGTTCGCCGCAAGGTTACCTTTACCTGCCTTGTAACGGTCATAGAGTGCCTTCTGAGAGGCGTATGACCTAGCACCTGAGCAAATTGTTACTTTGTTACCTATGCGCCCGTCAGCGAAGAAGTTCTCTAATCTGCGTATGAATCTAGGATGAAGTATACTTAGATCTATACTCTTATCTGTGGTCGGGAGTAATGGGTTGCTCATGTATGTCCTCTGGTTCAGCCGTCGGAGTATACTCTAGTATAAGTCTACCATCATTGTCAGTACTATCCGTGTCAATCATATGCTGATCTTTACGTTCACCTATCACCATCCATTGACAAACCGTTCCTTCATCCCCAGTAATAGTCAACTCGCATTCATCTAATGACCATTCAACCAGCTTGCCGGATGCTGAAACCATAGACCAAGGGTTAGTGTTCAATGCTTTCCACGTACCTTCAGCCATACCATAGTGAGTATCCATACAAATTAATGTGGGTTCTGATCCGAGTGTCACAGTACCTCTGTATATTAGATCAGCATAAGGTCCCTCTATGAAAGAATGGCGTAACCTTTTGTCTTCTAATACTGGGTGAGGTATATCGAATGACCCGGAACCTTTAGACAATGAACCATTAATAGCTAGATTACCTGAAGCATTGAGTGACATTAAGGCAGTCCATGAAGTACCTGAAGTTGGGTTATCATACCAGTGCCAAGTATCACCATAATTAACTTGACCGTATGTACCCCCTGCATAACGATACCAATATGTTGAATTTTGATCTTGATTAGTTACACCACTATCACTGATACCCATTGCTAAATAAGTACGTCCTGCTGTTGCCGCGCCATACTCTGTCATAGAAATATAGGGACGATAAGCATCATCAGTCATCACAGGTGGACGCATTACTAATCCACCATAAGCACCGTGAGTAGTATGAGTACCACTCGTACCAATTATGTATCCTAAATAATCTTCTTCGCTATGTCCTGTACCAAATCCAACGTAACCATAATCAAAACCAGAGTTATTAACACCTATCCGAACGGAAGGTGAATCATTAGCACCCTTCCATTCTGTCATACTGCCAATACCTAGACGTTGCTGTGGTCTAGCAGGAGTCTCAAAAGTATACGAAGGATAAAACCTCATTACTCTGGAGCCGTGCTAGGAGTCAAAGTCACACCAGTTTGCACAGTAATTAACTGCACAGTTAGTATCCCTTCAACCCACTTATCTCTACCATAGCCCTCTGCATAATCTCTTTGCTGACTATCAGACCATCTACTAATAGCACCTTGATCGTAGCCAACACCTGCGACATACACGTTCTTTACTTCTGTTCCCATAATAAACAAAGCAAGCTGACGTTTCTCCAACAGACTTTTAATGTATTTGTATTCGTCATAAATGTCTTGCCACACATGTCGTTTATCGTGTTCTGTTTGTGCAGTTAAAATAATAGGTAATGTGATTGCTTCTGCCACGAAAGGCATAGGTATAGCACGAACTGTCCATCTGAAAACAGTAGGAGTTTCAGTAGCATCCGTACCACGAGTAATAGTTAATGAAGGAATAAGATATTCACCATCCACATCGTCGAATGGTTGAACATTGGGGTTTCCGTCAGCATCTACTGGTGTGCTTTTACCTACAGTATTAGATGTAATAGTATCTGTTTGTGCGTCATCACTCGTAACAGTTAAAGTAATTGATTCTCCTGTTATCAAAGCATTATGCCGTATGTCTCCTGATACTGGTACTTTAAGTTCTGTTATACCCCATCTAAATCTACCTTCACTTATAGTTCCACTAGAAACATAGTTAGTAGCATGTTCTATGTAAGCACCATCACCTGAAATAGTAAACAATCTGCGATCATCAGCAGTAGTAATAACACCTTGTATATCTGCATTAGTGCTACCTTTCATAAGATCAGTAGCGTAAGCAGGAACGAGAGGTTCAGTGAATTCTTTTAAACTTATACGTCCTAGCCCTGAGCTACCGCTATAGTTTTTCCATCCGAACCAAACAAACTCTCCTTGAGGTTCAAGAACAGAAACACCATTATCAATAGTTACTAAAGGTCCAAACGATAACGTGCCTCGTTGCCCTGTTTGAGCTAGACGGAAACCTTTATTAGTTCCGATGAGTATCACACCACCATACTCTGATAGAACATTGATAGTTTCTCCCTCAGGTAAAGGAGCCGCAAGGACAGGTACATCTAAAGCAACAGTCGAGTCGTTGATACCTATGTAATAGATGCGACCTTGATTGCCTTGATTACCTGCCGCGTATATACCTACTGGTGTGCCTATGACAGATGACCATGTGCTTACCTGCGAGAAAGTAGATGAAGTTATATCGTATGCACTAGACTCGTCTGCTGTACTAGGTAACCAAGTAAGGCGAGAACCAACAGATGCTATTAGATATCCATTTGCAAACCACACACCATCGGTTAAGGCCATACCAGTCAAAGTCCAGACGTTGCCAGTGCCAGCACCAGCAGTCGTCGTTGATATTTTTTGAACTTCTGAACCAACGCCAGCGTTACCAGCAATATAGATGCTCGCGCCGTCACTAGCCATAGCAAAAATAGTACCGCCAGCAGGATTAGCTATAGCACTTCCCCATGTTGTACCATTATTTGTCGAGTATTCAACATTGGCTCCGTTAGCCATATAAATATAATCATTAGTACCATCATTGGCTGTAGCTAAAAGAAGATTAGTACCACTTGTATCTTTAGATTCAGTAACGTCTTTATGTAACTTGATCTCATTCTTAGTCCAAGGATCTATACCAAGACTCGTATGAAACCTACGCAAACCAGACTCAGGAGAATCAGCTTCCCTCTGACCAGCACCCAACTCCCAGTCATTACGGCTACGCTTCCACACACCAGCCTGATTCAAAGATTGCTCTCCCGGCTGACCTACAGTATCAAAGCCTTGACGGATAGGATCTATGGTTTGACGGGCTAGTCTGGTAACATCAATATTAAACTTACGATTACCTAATCGTATAGGAAGGGCATCTCGGTGAGTGTTATTGTGAAGTGGCATGTTTACTAATGACTACGAAGTGTCGTGGGAAATGTTGCGCCGGTTACACTATCGGAACGTAAACCGTACTTCGCCATCAGACGACGTGCCTCCTGACTTACCCGACGATCATATTGCGCCTGTAATATCAATGAATAACGAGAACGATCTCCGGGATTCACGGCTCCGTCACCCCTCGAATCACCTGCGGCATGAAGATCAAGACGAGTTGACTCCTCAGCAAGCATTAGAATTGCTCCTGCGCCTAATGGTGGAATATCTGTCATCTCAGACGACATTTTCACAGTGGACACGAGATCAGTATCCAGATTTAGAGTCCCTGTTACAAACGGATGACTATATGTGACCTGTGCAGTAACAGTTTTCTCTATTCCTTCTTGTCTAATTAGCTTATAAGTACCATCGTACTCCTGTATTTTACAGTTAAATTTAAGTAGACGGTCTTCACTACTCCTAGCTGTACGTGTAGCAGACAGAATATTAGTGAAACCATTAGCTAATGTGACAGTCTTAGATTGCTCAGAGGTAGCGAAATCAGCAGTAAAAGTATTCACAGCGTAGACGTTCTCTGGTAAAGCATGAATAGCTTGCTTAACAGCTTGATAGATTTGATGCCCAGTGAAACGTGGTTCTACTTCAATTAAAGAACCAGCCGCCCAAGTCTGAGCAGTACTACCATCCATGCCTCGTAAAACATACACATCAAATTGATTACGTTTAGTAACATACATTGTTTCAGGTGCAGTATTACTATTGCTTACTGATATATATGAACCAGCACGAATGCCATCTGCATTATGCGTCAGTTTAAACTGTGTAACCGTATCATTAATTCCTACTTCAATAAGATCTAATTCAGAACGGGTGTTGCTATTAAGTAAGCGTTTAGTTTCTGTAATGGAATCTGCGATAGTAGGCATAGTTAAATAGTAGCTGTTGTTAGAGGGCGAGGCTATACCTACGCCCCCTAACAACTAGCTTGTGGGGGGATTACTTACGGTGCGTCCGTGTAACCAGTGAGCTTAGTGAATCTTGCCATGTGAGCTTGACCCTTAACTTGGAGTCCTTCTTCACAAACAATCTGCACCTTGTCACTGTCGCCAGTCTTAGCAAGAGCTTCGACTACGAGTGGTTGCATAACCCGTCGGGAAACATTTTCCCTCTGGACTACGAACGCTGTCTCAGCGTGGCACCAGCGGTTCCTTACCATCTGTGTTTCACCAAACTCGGTGAAGACAGAAGATACAGGTACGCGGCCACGACGAGGATCATCAATGACTGTGCGAACACGGCCACTATCTGATATATCATTCAAGGTAGCCATCGAAGCTGGGTTAGCGATCAGAAGATCGGGGATACCACCTGCGTTGTAGCATTTCTGCATCAAAGTTTCTAACGCGTCCATAGTCAACGTAGTTGTTGAGTTATCAGTGTTAGTATTGA
>Ga0206683_10002689_pt1 | contig 11949 bp, 8 predicted proteins | sample M280m12015metaG_FD_155483 | JGI IMG/M metagenome (GOLD analysis project Ga0206683, IMG submission 155483) | Ammonia-oxidizing marine archaeal communities from Monterey Bay, California, United States - M2 80m 12015 | ecosystem: Environmental > Aquatic > Marine > Intertidal zone | place: USA...
TGCCATGGCTCATATTCCCGATGCTCGGGCCTCGATCTATGAGGGCATCGGCCATTCTCCATTCTTCGAGGATAGCGCCCGTTTTAACCGAGAATTGGCGGACTTTGTGCGCTGCTGCAGTTTACCCGTACGCCCTGGCGTGGTGGATTAAGGAAAATTTTGCTCAAGGATAGGAACGTTACGATGCATGTCGGTACGACCACAGTTTTCAAAACCTCAGCGGCACTCACACCGAGCAGGAGATCTAACAGCACGAATCAGCCATGGATCATTACGGTGATAACAAGTGTCTGGCCGCTATCAAGGGTGGAGCTTAACCGCGCTCCACCCTTGATAGCGGCCAAGTATTTATAGCAAATTGTGGCGGGAAAGAGCGTTAATGCTGCCTCTACTCTTTTAGAGTTTGTACGTATATGGCTTGGAGGGGTTATATGATTGGGTCATGGGTTTAACTTATAAAATCAATCCAGTGGTGCGTGCAGCATAGTTTTGCTAGTAACAATGCCGCCACGATTGCCTATTTCGAGAGATCCATAACGTTGTTTGAAGCATTCCGGCAGCGGGCGGTCATCAAGAATCGATAACCAAAGCCGCATTAAATGACGGCGTTTATCCGAATCGGGCCAATCTAAAAAAGCTGTGCGGTCATGCAGTTGAGAATGATTGTAGACAAACTGCATATCACCAGGTTGCAATTGCATCGCAAAATGAAGTTCGGGGTCATTGGCTAGCGCATCAAACATATCAAGGGCTTCAATGTGGGTATCTGTCAAGCGCATCGCGCCTTCAAATCGTTGGGCGCTGTTAATGTATTGGCGCTGATAAAACACAGTGAGATAACCTTCGTGCCAATTAAACACGGGGATTTCCATGTAAGGTTTAGCGCCTTGTGGAATTTCACCGCGTCGGTCAGTTGCAATAGGATCGAATAATTTCTCCAGAAGATCAGGACGTTGTGCGCGCATCTTATTATAAATAGTAACTGCGCTTACCAACAAAGACATACCGCCTTCTTTAGCTTCTCGGATACACAGTAAACCCACGACATCAGCACTGTCGGTGTGGAAGCTCTGGCGTTCAGTGGTTTGATAAATTCGGGTATTGCTGTCATTTGAGTTTGCTCCGGTATCACGCACATGCCCTAAAATATGCCCAGCTGCATTCTGTGATCTAGCTCTGCCCAGATAAGCGCCTATGCCACAGAAAACTGTCGCCGCGAACTGTTGGGTGTAACCACCAATTGGAAGTCCTCGAATTACTTCAATTCCATTTCCATGTAATAGCTTTTGCTGTAAATCTCTTAAATGATCTGCGAATCGACCAAGCGGGAAGTCGGCAGCAGAAATTTCACCTATATCACGTCCCAACAACAGGTAATGGTGTGCAGCAGCTTCGAGTTCAACTATGTCCTCACTGCTGAGATTCAATAGCCAAGTGTCTTGGTTATTCGTCATGTCTGCACCGACCCAGGCTGCGGGGCCTGCGATCGCTGATGGTAGATTTGCATCTAGGGTCATTTGTTTTCCTACTTAATTGAATAGAGGCGGTCAAGATTATCGCGTGTATCTAGAATCTGTTAGCCGTCAAGAAGGTCCTGGATCACTTAGATGCAAAATCAAGGGCACCAGCTTTAGTTAATCTACTGCTAGCACCGCGAGCAAGCCTCTTTAACCACTAACAATTACAGGGTATGTAACAAAAATTCTGCTCAAGGATGAGACCGGTAGGGCCTTTTGCTGTCTGGGAAGGTTTCACTAAGTAGCCCTATCATAATGGTGAATGATTTATAGTAAATGTAAGAGCAATTAGCCTATTTATAGTAATTGCTGGCGGACCTTAACCGCACTCCACTATTGACAGTGATCAAGTGTTTATAGCGAATGGTGGCAGGAACGGGCATTAATGCTGTCTATGCTCAAGCCGAAAACGTCTTCCATGAACCCCACTGAAGCCGTAGTACCGATTTTCGCAGCTCATCCATGCAACACGCAGTTTTATCTCGGCAATACCTATTGGTTATTGCCAGCCATGACTGGCCCATCAACTTGGGTTCTTAGCGCCTCCCACCAGTGGACTTGGGGCAATTTTTCCAGATCAAAGACTTCTCCGATCAGTGGCGTGACGACAGTCACATTCCTTCTTTTTGCCTCCGCCGTAATCCGAATAGCTGGCTCATCCCACGGGTGCATCGACAAATCAAACTTAGACCAGTGAATAGGAAATAGTACCCGGGCATTGAGATCGATACTCGCCTGCACAGCCTGCTCAGGCATCATATGAATGTTTGCCCAATTGAGGTTGTAGGCTCCGTTTTCTATAAACGCAATATCAAACGGACCATATTGTTCTCCAACGGTCTTAAAGGTCTCTGAATATCCGCCGTCACCACTGAAGTACGCGTTCAATGTTTTCGAATCGATAATCCACGAACCCCAAAGCGTCTCGTTTCGGTTACCGAAACGCCGCCCACTGAAGTGGCGCGCCGGAGCCAATGTCAATTTAAGACCTCGGTAAAGTTCGCTCTCGTACCAATCCAACTCACTGATCCTTTCACCGTTGACGCCCCATCGTTGCAAATGCGCTTTAACGCCTAATGGCACAAAAAAACGATCAACACGGTCCGATAGATCTTTAATCGCCTGGTAGTCAAGGTGATCATAGTGGTCGTGAGAGATGATCACCGCATCGACGGTGGGTAGATCATCAATAGCGATTGGGTTTTGCAATGAGAACGGATTACCTATCAGCACAACGGGGGATGCACGATTAAAAACAGGGTCTGTCATTATGACAACACCACTTGTTTTCATCAAAAGAGTCGAATGTCCCAGCCAAACGAATTTGCCCTCTGTAAAACTATCGCCGTCAAAAGATTCAGATGGCAACGGCTTAGCAGGATTCTTCCCGTCGGGAGGGAAAATCCAATCGAATATTGAGATTTTCCTACTGCCTGACGACGTGCTCACTTGCGTAGACACCAGGTTAGCAAATTTCCCAGCACTGAAGTTTTTCGAGTTCGCGATGCGCTTAGTGCTATCCTTGTCTGGCTTGCCGCCAAACGCCGGAGCGTAGTTCAGAAAAAGCCAAACTAATAGGCTTAAGATCACTACTGCATACAGTAAGTACTTCAACGCAACTAATAGGCTCTGAAGAATTTCCATTACCGATCCTGCTCTTAGACAATCTGGGCTATCGGTTGCTTCTTAAGCGCCAACGAATAACACTTCCCTGCCCGGATTTTCCGAAACCCAAGCAGCACTGCTGACCCGGCCCATTGCGGTAATTGTCTCAATGTCTTTTTCGCGGTTCTTGATAAATCCCTGTAGTCTGTCATTTTGTTACTCTGTAAGGATTTATGAAGACGCAGAATTAATGATGGGCCCGACAACACGATCCGCGCGAGGCATATTACTTTCGTCTAATCCATCTGCAGCACGCGGCCTACAATCCCGAAGCTTGCGTCAAAACTCAGGTTATTCAGAAATTCCGCCCTTCATATTTACACCGTGTTCTCTGAAGCGTGTAACCGTGGCAGAAACAGGACAATAGCGGATATCGCAGCGGCGGCGACAGCCAGTATCAAAAAGAAAATATCAAACCCCCAATTTGCATGCACCCAGGCAATCATCGGTATCGCAGTGGCGCTGATCGAAAAAGTAACGATGTAACGGGCAGCCAACGCCCGGCTGCGCCATTGCGACTTGGCTACCCGACCGATCAGTACATCGTTAATGGGGATCTGACCGAAAACCACCAACATGAATGCTGTAGCTGTCGCCAACGCCCATATCCCGCTCAACCCAACCATTGCCAGGAAAAAGATGCATTGGCAGATTGCCACAGTCAAAAAAACATACTTCAGCGACCACCGATCTACCACAAAGCCGACGATAAGTTGACCGATAGAAGCGAGGGCAAAAATGCCAAATGCATACCAGCCTATGTCGGAAACTGAAACTGCAATATCTACCATCCGCTCACCCACGATCTTGGGCAGGGCAAAAGTTGTGCTCTGAAATATCAACCCACCCAGGGCTGTCGAGGCAAAAACGATTAGAAAAATTCGAATCAACTGCGCCCGGGCAAAACTGGTTGGGCCGGCAGATGCCCTTTGTTTGCCGTCGGATTGACGGCCTGGCCCAACATCACGACAGACAAAAAGAAACCCGATGTAAGCGACACCCAGTAGTAAGGTCACAACGCCAGGCCAGATAAAGGCAGCTTTCCAGCCACTCGATTGAATCAACAAGCCCGTGAACAAGGCCGCACAGGCGACACCAAGATTACCAAACACCCCGTTGACCGCAAGCGGCACACCAGTACGCTGGCGTCCCTGAATCACCATGGCGAGCCCAACCGGGTGATAGATCGACCCGAAAAGCCCGATCGTAAAAAGCCCCACAGCCATCGTAACTGGTGTTGTTGCCATGGCCGTGGCGATAGCGCTGATACCGATTCCAACAAAAAAGATTGCCATCATCTTCTCGCGACTCCAGCGATCGGCCAGCCAACCCGCTGGCAAAGCACCAAGTCCGAATGCGATCACCCCGGGAGTAGCATAGGGAATCAACTCGGCATAACTCATCTCCCATTCCCGAGTCAGGGTTAGAGCAGCGACACTGGCGAAAACCAGCGGCAACAGATGGTCGACAAAATGGCCGATATTCAGAAAAAGAAAATGTATTCGCGCGCGCACTGCTGTTTCACTCTGATCAGACATGAAAGATGATTATATAGATTGCTAATATATTTAGCCTAAAGGATTGCAAAGCGGGCCTATGCCATGAATTTAATCAACACTCGCCGAACCGCTGTGACGCGTAACTCTGGGCTGAATTTGAAAAGCGGCCATGGCTATGGCTAAATAGAACAAATACTAAACCAAAGGATTAACTGATGAAATTTCAACTTAGCGCTATCAGCTGTGCGTTCGTAGCGTCGATGGCGCTCATAAACCCACTCGCCCAGGCCGAAACCCGCGTGACCTATAAATCCGCGAAATCGACTTCCTCCTACTATCAAATGGCCGTTCAAATATCAGAGGCTATGAAACAAGGATCGAGCGGCAACATTATTGTAACGGTAGAAGAAAGCCAAGGCTCAGTTCAGAATGTGATGGAGGCCAAAGTTCGCGGCGGTGATTATGTCTTTACCACCCCACCGGTGCTGGTGCGGCTAGCTCAAGCCGGCAAAGCCATGTTTAAGGATAAGACTGATCCTAAGTTCGGTGAGATTCGCGCACTTTTTCCTATCCCTTCGCTGACAATGCATTTTGTGATGTCCAGTAAAAGCGGGGTTAAGGATTTTGCCGGATTAGCGGGCAAAACCATCCTCCTGGGCAAAGGGTCCTTTGGTGCTAAAGAGGGTGCCAAATACATCAAACTGTTTGGACTTGAGGGCAAGGTCAACCTGGCTGATGCAGAGTTATCAAATGCAGTTTCTGCATTAAAAAATGGTCAGATTGATGGCTTCGTCACAGCGGGGTCTTTCCCGGCTCCCAATGTCATTGAAGCTGCGGCATCTACCGGTGTAACCGTACTTTCATTGTCGGGTGATCAGATCAAAAAAACCAAACGCACCCGCCTGGTTATCCCAGCTGGCACCTATGCCGGACAAAACCAAGACATCATCACTACTTCATTGCCGGTGGTGGCCTATACAACGACTGCCATGGATAACGACACCGCTTACGCATTAACCAAAACCTACTGGGCGCAAAAGAGCTCAATGGGATCAAGCGCAGCATGGTGGAATGGCGTCAACGAAGGGCTAATGCCTAATATCACCGGCAAGATTCACCCGGGGGCTGTGCGTTACTATCAGGAAGCAGGGTTTACCCTTTCGGCCGCACAACAATAACAGACCCCTCATCACATAAAGTAAAACTATCTGACAAAATCTCCAGGTACTTCTTTATTGCCATCGGCTTACTTGGCGAACTGAAGTTCGGGTATTGATTGACTCAGGATCAGAATCACTGCTGGCGAGATATCGGGCCCCTGCCCTGATTCTCGCCAGCAGTTGCGTCTTTTTTCACCTTTTTCTGATTTTCTCAGGCCTGACCCCCAATCTGGTCAGCAGGCCTATCCATATGGCATTTGTCCTGCCTTGGGTTCTCTGTCTTGGGGCTCACTCAAGCTTTGCAAGAATTACAGGGTATGTCCTCGCTATCGCCGGTATAACGTGCGCTCTTTGGATCGCTTTAGCCCATGATTCACTGGGCGATCAATATGGCTTTTTAGAATCGAATGCCCAGGTGGGGGGCGCTATGATTCTTCTTTTGGTGGTGATTGAAGCTGCTCGCCGCGCTGTCGGCTGGCCACTGCCGTTAGTAGCTGCAACTGCGCTCGCGTATGCCCTGTGGGGTGAACATATCCCTGGCGAATTCGGTCACTCCGGCATGCCTCTTGAAAGCCTGCTGGGCAGCCTGACCATTACTGAGGGTGGCATCTGGGGAATTCTCACCGGCATTTCGGTTAATGTCGTGGCAATATTTGTGATCTTCGGCGCAGTACTTAATAGTGGAGAAGCAGGACGCGGGTTTATGAACATCGCGGCCAGTGCTGCCGGGCGTCTGAGAGGCGGTGGCGCAAAAGTCTCTGTCATCTCGTCCGCCCTTTTTGGATCTATTTCGGGATCAGCCTCTGCCAACGTTGCATCGACCGGCGCTATCACCTTACCGGCCATGATTCGCCTGGGCTACCCCAAACGTCTTGCGGGCGCGGTCGAAGCCGTGGCTTCATCCGGCGGACAGATCATGCCGCCTTTGATGGGTGCCGGGGCTTTCGTCATGGTTGAACTTACGCAGGTGCCCTATACCGGGATCATGGCAGCAGCATTGCTCCCGGCTATTCTGTATTTTTTTGCCGTCTGGGTTGGCATAAATGCCTATACAGGCAAATACGATCTTAAGGGGATCCCGCAGGATGAAAAACCCTTAGTACGTGATGTGGCCATTACATCAGTATTTTTCCTCATACCATTTTCGGTGCTTCTTTGGGGAATGTTTATCGCCAACCTTACGCCCCAGTATTCGGCCTGCCTCGCAATATTTTCAGGCATGCTATTACTACTGACCGATAAAGAATTATCTTTTAAGACAACGGAAATATTGCGTCGAATTGAGCGCGCTTTAATTACCAGCGCACAACAGATAGCTTTGATCGGGGCAATTATCCTTTGTGCCTCGATAATTATCGGGGTTCTGGGGATAACAGGTTTAGGGGTCAAGGTCACCTCTTTGATTTTGTCTTTATCGGGGGAAAATATCTGGCCGGCCGTGCTTTTGACCGCGCTCGCCTGCCTGGTACTGGGCATGGAGGTCCCAACCACGGCCGCCTATGTGATTTGTGTCTCTGTTGCGGGGCCGGCACTGATAGATCTGGGTTTGCAGCCGCTACAGGCTCATCTTTTCGTATTCTGGTTTGCGCTAATCTCAACGATCACCCCACCGGTGTGTGGTGCGGTGTTCATTGCCTCGGGAATGGTTAACGAAAACTGGCTTAAGGTAGCATTTACTTCGATGGCTCTTGGAGTCGGCCTGTATGTTATCCCTATCGGGATGATCGCAAACCCCGAACTTATCGAGTTAGCGCACAGGCCATGGCAGGCGCTTTTATCATTCTGCCAGGTGGGGGTCGGCCTGGGCTTGATCTCTTACGGATTAATTTCTCCGTCCGGCATTTTCAAGCGCCTTCTTTTGTTAGCCGCAGGCGCGGTTGTGATCTTCGGTCGCCTACTTTATGTATAAATCTGCTTGTCCCTTCGTAGATGCTGTCTGCATCCGGGCCCACCAGTCTTCGCTGGCGCTATGCAGGCGCCTACATAAAAGGACCTGTAATTCGTAGGCTGTTGTTCACGGAAAGTTTATTGTGCCCGGGGTGCCGTCAATCGAAAGGAAATGGTCTTTGGCGCGGGGAAAAACCTGTTTATAGTTTGGATCAGATAAATGGCTGATAACTGAAAATGACGATGGACCAAGGTGAATTAGGTACGATCGAAAAGAATTGCGGCGTCTTTGTGGCAAGACCTGAGCGAGTGTTGAACCATGTGCCCGAGCCAGTGGGTCGTATGCTAACGGAGCCGAACAAACCGGCTAAGTGGTTCGCTTGCGGGAATATTGAGCTGATATTTTCTGGGCTAAAGCTGTCTTAGGGTTAAGATAATACGATGAAGATAATTTTGAGTCGCGCCATTTTGACCGTGACGTTGCTCGGCTCAAGCATCGCCGTGTTAGCGGGTCCTTATACACCGAAAACGCGACCTTTAGGTGCTAGCACCCCAAAATACACGGCTCCCGCATGCTTTTCAAACTCTTCATATAAAAAAACATTTCAAAGACTTAGAGACGCACAAAAAGGGCGACCTCCTTCGGGGAATTTTCGACCTCTTGCTAAATGCCTTATTTCGGCGGGCAAAAAGAAAGCGCGGCCCATTATCTATGCAACGAAAAAAGTTAAGAAAAAAACGATACGCGACGTCAAAACTGGGCTCAAGATAGGCCAGAAAATATTCGGGAATACCGGGCCATTGCACTTATTCCTGGTTGGCAATAACAAAGATGAAAGCGGTCCCCAAGGATACGATCCAGATCCCCAATCCCGTCAACTTGCCACCGCATATTGTCGTAGTAACTATGCTTATCAAGAGCATGGCCGACCCTTCTCGGCGTGTGTTACCGAGATGACTAAAACCTTTAAAGGATATGACTGTTGTGGGGCGGCTCACAACCCTGCATGGGAATTCTCTGGGATTCGTTATCAAAGCGTGGTCTATGCGGGGGCAAACGTATATTCAAGGCAGGGAGCGGATCTGGCGAAGGTCACCCTTCATGAATACATTCACACCTACCAGAATAATTACACCATCTGGGGAAATGATATTGCTGCCGAAAACGCAGGGCGTGTTGAGGACTATTCGCCTGGCCCGGTATGGCTGGAGGAAGGCGTGGCGGAGTACTTGGCGCTAAGAATCATGTATCAGGAAAGAAATTATTCGAAATTCATTTCCACAATGAAAGAGAACCTCGTATCGGCTCGGTGGATTAAAAAGACCCATGGATTAACGCTTAAAGATGTTGCGACCCGACAGGGGCAGGCTCGGGTTAACAAAATCTGTGATGGCTGTGGTGGCCGTCTTTACTATGATACAGCCGCATGGGCCATGTTGTATCTGGAATCTTTAGTTGGCGAGGACAAACTCATAAAAAAATACTACCCACAGATTCCATATCTCGGCTGGAAGAAGGCATTTAAAAAAGCATTTGGGATGTCCATCAATCAGTTTTACACTAAGGTCAATCGCTTTATGAACTGGTCTGAAACAAGACAGCTTAAATTGCTCGCGGCCGTGAAAAAGGGCCGCTGATCAGTCTGGATTGTATTCGACACTAGTAATTTTCAAGTTGTGCATCACAAGCCCGGGCTATTGTCTGATAACGGTTCTTTTTACATCGATGGTGAACTCAAATGATGGTTGAATGATCATGAGATCAAACACACCCGTGGTGCGCTGTATCATCCGATGATCCAGGGTAAGATCGAACGCTACCACCGATCCATGAAGAACGTGGTCAGGTTGGAGAATTACTATTATCCATGGCAGTCGGGAAAAGCCATTGCAGATTGTGGCAGGAAGGGGCGTTAATGCTGCCTATACTCCTGCGTCCGAGGCTAAAAACTGAAAAAAGCGACTTTCAATACCGATTACAAAGGGCCCTACTCTCGCAGTTCGCGGCGCAGCAACTTGCCAACGGCTGATTTTGGCAACTCGTCGATGAAGACAATCTGCTTTGGTACTTTGTATGCCGTCAGGTGATCGCGGCAATATGCGATGATGTCTTCTGCGCCGATATTTGATCCTTGCGCGCGAACAACAAATAGTTTTGTCGCCTCACCAGTTACTTCGTCCGGTACACCGATGCAGGCGCATTCCTGAATTCCCTCGCATTTGGACGCGGCCTGCTCCACATCTGTTGGATAGACGTTGAAGCCTGACACAATCACCATATCTTTTTTGCGATCGACAATGCGGTACATTCCGGATGCCTCGCGGATAGCAATGTCACCCGTGCGGAAAAATCCATCTTTGGTAAAGGCATCGGCCGTGGCGTCGGGGCGATTGTAATAGCCTTGGGTCACCTGAACGCCTTTGCAAACCAGTTCGCCACGCTCGCCATCTGGCACATCGTTATCATCGTGATCCAGCAGGCGTATTTCACAATCCTTGACCTTTTGCCCGATTGTTCCCGTAAATTCATTCATCGACGGATCAGTCAACGTCAAAGCGGGCGAGGTTTCTGACAAGCCGTAAGCCTCCAAAATTGGCTTGCCGGTCAGGCTTTTCCATTTATCGGAAACGGCGTGCATTGTGGCGGTACCGCCAGCAAGCGCCAGCTTCAGTTTTGAAAAATCAACTCTCGTAAATTCGGGATGCAACATCATGCCCGCGTAAAGCGTGTTGACCCCATTGATACGCGTGAAACCGCTTGATTTGATGGCACCAATGAATTGATCCATGTCGCGTGGGTTGGTGATCATGATGTTTTTGCAGCCAAAGCCGGTATAACAGATGAAATTCACCATCAGCGCAAAAATATGGTACATCGGCAGCGCCGTTACGATGATTTCTTCACGCTCGACCATGACAGAATGCATGATCTCGTGTGCCTGATCGACGTTGCACAACAGATTCCCATGCGTCAGCATTGCCCCTTTGGAGGGGCCCGTTGTGCCACCGGTGTATTGCAGAAACGCCAAATCTTCGCGCGTTAGCGCGACCGGCGCAAACGGCAGCGACGCGCCCTGGCCCATGGCCTCTGACAGCATCGTAAAATTTTCAAAGCCATCAGGTATTGGCGGCGATGGCAGCGGATTCTGGCCGCAATCGCCAAGTTCCATCACCAGCACTTGTGTTACACCGACCCGATCGCGGACCGGTGCAAAACTTGCCAACGAGCCCGAAAAAACCATCAGAATTTCAGCATCAGCATCATTCAGTTGGTGTTCCAACTCGTCAGGCGTGTACATCGGATTGACGCTGACCTGCACCCCGCCGCATTTATGGATGGCCATCGTGCACACGGGATGAGCCAGACAATTTGGCGACATCAGCGCCACCTTTGTCCCTTTTACAACACCCATTTTTGCTTGCAGATAGGCCGCTAAAGCATCCGAATATCGGCCCATATCGGTAAATGTCAGCGTGTTGTGATAATTTTCAAACGCGACAAGGTCGCCATAGGTTTGAACCGCGCCGTCCAGCATTTCCCATATGGAATTGGCGGCAATAACCCGTTCAATCGCTGTCTGCGTCAAATCACATCCCCCCTTTTTATGTTTTGGACCCGCCTTTTCGGTCGGCCCATTCCCACGGTCGTATAAAGGCGCCAAGGCGTTTCATTTATTGCCGCGTCATTGACATCGCCGGTCTTGGTCAACCGCGCAACAACACCGCGATTTTGTCCTCGATCACTTCGGTGACTTCTGCGGCAACCTCGTCTTTGAGCAGCGCCTGGTTAAAGATATGTGTGATTGCCAATTTACGCAGATCAGGTTTGAATATTTTGCCAACAGCAGTTTTGGGTAATTCTGTCAATACTTCCAGATGTTTTGGGGTGGCGGCTTATTCGCCAATACGTTCGGTCACGAATTCCAGCTATTGGGCCTCTGAGGCAGTGCCGCCAACGATGCGTTCAACGAACACGCACGGCACCTCGCCTGAATGCGCATCCGGCTGGCCGATCGCACCGACAAAGGCGACTTCAGGATGGACGGCAAGCGCCTCTTCAATCGTGGCGGAGTCGAAATTGTGGCCACCCCGAATGATCGGATCTTTTGCACCGCCGGTGATTATACTCTGGCGCGGATGAGGGGTGCGGGCCTGAGGCGTGTCAAAGTAGACTCATCTACGATCTGCCCTAACGGGAGTCGGCAGGGTATTGGTAACGGC
>Ga0206683_10002695_pt1 | contig 11933 bp, 19 predicted proteins | sample M280m12015metaG_FD_155483 | JGI IMG/M metagenome (GOLD analysis project Ga0206683, IMG submission 155483) | Ammonia-oxidizing marine archaeal communities from Monterey Bay, California, United States - M2 80m 12015 | ecosystem: Environmental > Aquatic > Marine > Intertidal zone | place: USA...
GACCAACTTTTTATAATTTTCTTCGTTATTTTTAATTTCACCAAATATAAAATTACAACTTTTTTTATAAATAATTCTATTATAATTTAACTCTAATTGTTGAGTCATTTCAATAGGATATAATTCATTATTTAATTTATAAAACATTAATCTAGCCCATCTATCAGCAAAAACTTCTTCATACAATATAGATTCACAAAATTCATCATAATCATCTATTGATAACTCTTTAAGATAAAATTCCTTACCTAGCTTAACCATTCTTTTGTAGTGTGCTATTTCATGTAATAAAATAAACATTATTAGTTTATCATCTATATTATGTTTCGAAAACTTAATACTATCATAATATAAACCATACAATGTGGCTAAACCTAGAGAATTATGTAACTTTTTATCTTGGAAGCTAACATCTAATTCATCAGTAATATCTAATATACTATTAAATTTTAATCCCGTTAATTTAGTTTTTTCATTTAAAAACTTTTCAAAAGTCATATTATAAACTTATTATATCGATTGTTTTATCTTTTTTAACGTAATATATGGTAGCTTCTTTTAATATACCATTCTCTAATAACTTATTTAAAAATTCTTTAAAAGAAATGATATGTTCATAACGGTCTTCAAATATGTTTAAGGTGTCAACACTAGCCTTATTTTTAATTAATATTTCTGTTAGTTGTTCAATCTTATTCTTTAAAGTTTCACCACCATAATTATATCTATATTCATCAAATACTAGATTATTGTCTGATAAAATAATTTCTACATCATAAGACAATTTTTTACGTCTACCAGTTAACATAATATTTAAACAATCATCATTACCTAAATAACTATTATAGTAATCTAAAGTGCTCTTAATAACTGGTTGTTCAAAAACATCATTATCTAATGATTCTTTTCTTCCCCACCAACCTTTATAAGGCCATTTATTTCCAGTTTTATCTTCCCAAATTAACTTACCTTCATCTGGTGTTTGAGTATCTACTAGAGTCCCATCAAAATCGAAAATATTTATTATTCTTTTAGACATAGTTTATTAAATTTTGAATATTATTTAAAATGGTAAATCATCGTCAACATCAACTGCAGATGAAGGGGTTACTTGTGGCATAGTGGCTGTTGTTGTGTTATTTTGTGTATCACCATTTTGACCTATTTGAACTCTCCAACCTTGAACTGAATTGAAATATTTAACAACACCTTCTGGATTTGTCCATTCTCTACCTCTAAGATTAACATGAACCATAACATCTTGACCAACTTTAAAGTTATCTAATAAATCAACTTTATCTTGAATAAATTCAATTAATATTGGTTGTGGATATTGTTCTGGTGTAACTACAACCATTTCTCTTTTTCTAAAACCTTTGGCACCGAATGTTTGAGTCTCCCCAATTAATTTAATTTTACCTTGTACTTCCATTTTTTTTATTTATTAAAATTATTATTTAAGCAAATATAGTATAAAAAATACAATTATACAACTTAAAATACCTAAAAAATAATATATTATTTTTAATTTTTTATTATTCTCTTTTTCCAATTCAATTAAACTACCATACACTCGTTTAGTTGCACTACCTAATAAGTTTTTAGTGATGGGGCCATGACTATTTATTGATTGTTTTAAGGCCCCATTTATCCTATTAGTATAAACTTTCTTTTTTCTCTGTAGTTTATCTATAGTTATTAAATTAATTTTTTCGTATCTTTTAAAGACTTGAAATAATTTATCTAAATTTGGTTGTTTTCTTTTTAATTCATCACTTATTGCATTTTTTAATTTATCATCTCTACCTTTGTATTTCATGTTAATTTTTTAAATTTGATGAGAATGTCTCAGTAATTACTTCGTAAAGTTCTTCTAACGTAAATACTTCACTATCAAAAATAATTGTAGTATCATCTTTATCATAAATTACTAATCTATTAGAGTTCTCTAATTCACACTCATAAATAAACCAATATAATATTTCTTGTTCTTCTTCAGATAAAACAAAATTAATATAATCTCCAATAATTAATTCATACGCATATAATAACCCTTCGACATCAACACCGATTTCATCAAGTTTATCATTTTTTTCTTTATTTTCTATTAGTAGATTACCTAAATCTACAAATTTTTCTTTACTTAATTTCATGTTTTTAATATATTATTTTTAATTATTTATACAAATTTAAAGTAACGTGGTATAACCCACTTTACCTTTCTTATCCCTTATAAAATTAATGTGTTGTACTTTACCATTTTGATGTATAATCACATGGCTCTGCAACCAAGATGATGGACCTTGGTTGTACCCTACACGTAACTTTGTAGTTGTACCTACAGCTAACGCACCATCCTTACGTCCTGGTGAGTGATAGTGTCCAACGATGATTTTAGTGTTAAGTTTTCTAAACTGCATTAACGAACCTCTTGACCCATTGGTACCTAAATCACCGTGCTGACCAACTTCCCAATCTAAAACTCTATAAGAATCTTTTCTACCTAACGTTTTAAATTTAGGGAATTTCTTACTAATCAATTCTGGAATTATACCCATTACATTTTCTGGTGTTTCAGCATGTTGTCTAAGTAATATCCCACTATATTCCATATAAAGTGGTGAGTTTTTATATGTTGGTTGTTTTTTCCAGTCACCATTTTTCAACCACCTATCTAAAAAATCATCATGATTACTCCTTACTATAACCACATTTTTATATTTTTTAAAAGGTTTAAGGCCACCCATTAATTCGTCAACCTCCTTTTTTAAATCGTTTGTACCGTTAACCTCTTTACCATATTGAATAAAAGGGTCTTTCATTGCATGGTGTGATATACTATAACCATCAAAAACGTCATGTAACACAACGTGTTTTGGTTTCAAATCACCCATAAATTCATGAGTTTTATCTAACACTTCTTGGTCATGGTGACCATAATGTAAATCACCTAAAACACATGCTTCTATTTTTTGTTTTTTTGTGACTATAGAATCACCTACTAACTTACTTGGTTTGTCATTAAAATATTTCTCCAACCAATCATCTTTATCAGCTTTAGAATTAAATTTAATTAACTCTTCCTCACCTTTGAATTTGACATCGTAAAATAAATCACTAAAATTACCATCATCATCAGCAGTAACTTGTCTCATATAAAATGTTTCATCATCTTGTATTTCTACTATGACAAAACCTAACTGATGATGAAATTCACCTTTTTTACCAGCTTTAGAGTCTGTATAGTTGCTAATTGTACAAGAACCAGTTGTTACCATCATCTTAGGTTTTGACTCTTCAAGTACTGGTATCATTTCCATTTGTACCTTTGGGTGACCAAAAATACATGAATTAATACCAGACATAGCTTGTAGCCCAGTCATTGGGTTTACAGCTGTTGGTTGTATCTTAATATCTGACATAATAGACACGTATTTATGTATGTCGTGTCTTGCTGCATCTAAATAAGGTACGACATCTGGGTGCCATAATTCAGTTTTAATAGCTGTACCAACAGATGTTGGGTTTTTATATCTACCAGCTATCACATGTATACCAGCATCATGTTTTAAAGCATATTTTTTTACATTAGAGAAAAATTTCTTATGTGTAGGTGTGTTGTTTTGAGCATAAGTCACTAAAAATCTTTTCTTACTAACATCTGCCACACGTTTTTTAGCTAATTTTAACTCTGGTGATTCAATTAGCGTACTTTTAGTTAAGTTAAATTTCTCAGCAGCCCATTTTCTAACAGTTCTTTCGCTTTTACCTATTAAATCTTGTAGTAGGTCCATCCTTTCCCTCCAAGATTTACTATTATCGTTATATATTTTTATAAAGGTTTTCTTTTCCTTTTTTGTCATATCTTTAAATTTCATACTTTTAATTATATTTTAGTAATATTTCCCTTAATTTTCTTTTAGCTTTAAATAAATTAGCTTTAGATGACCCTGGTTTTAAATTTAATTTCTCCGATATTTCTTTATGTGAGAAACCATCTAAAACGAACATATTAAACACAGTCTTATATCTTGGTGTTAACATGTGTATTGCTGATAATACTTGGGATAACGTATATGATGATGTTACATCATCATTATCATTATTGAAATCTCTAATCTCAAAAATATCAGTATTTTCACAAAAAGAAGGTTTTCTTTTCCTAGCTTGGTCTATACAATAATTAATTGTTATTCGTTTAACCCAAGCACCTAAGTCACCCATATTATCGCCAATAAACATATCTAACTTATCAAATATTTTAAGGTAACACTCTTGTATATAATCTTCAGCGATTGTTTTATTTGGTGCATACCTTATACATGTTTTAAAGATAGTAGAATACATAGTATCGTACATTACTTTCATCTCATTTTGGTCACCAGATAAACATAAATCTATTTTTTTATGTAAGTCCACCATATTAGTTATGTTCTTTTATTAATTTCCAATCTCTATTATGATACTTAGTTTTATATAAACCAGTTTTAAAAGTTTGGGCATTTAAAACAACTTCTATAGCCATAGGTAATTCATGCAATAACGTGTCCATTTCCAATAACTGACTTTCTTCCCATTTATGTTCTTCATCAACTAATGGGTTAAAACCTTCTGGTTTACCATATAAAATGACAGACATATCATCATAATGGTCAAACCCACCAAATGGGGTTTCACCTTCAGTTGTTATAACACCATCGGTAATTTCTGCCCAAGATAGGTGTTTCATTAAATTTAAATGTGATTCTTTTAGTTCAAATTTTAATACACTCATATTTTTATTATTTATTTATTTTTATGTTTAAATATCCTAACATGTCACCCATATCTTCAAATAAAGGTATGTTATATTTATCACAGACAATATCAACATTACCTTTTCTCCAAAAACCTTCTGGACAACAAACTATCATTTTATTACTATTAGCGTATAAACCTAATTCTAATAATGATATAGGTGATTGTGAGCCTGGTGAAAAATACATTATAATAACATCTGCTTTATCTAAAGCGTTCAATTCCCAATTAACTTGTTGTGAAAAATTAGCATTCTCAAATGTTTGGGGCCATGAACTATCCCAATAGTCTCTCCTTGGATTCAAGCATTTAACATTTTTATCATTTACATACGATTTTTCTATGTAACTCTGCCAATCTTCTGAGTCACCCATATCTATAGTACCAGCTAAGAATATGAGTATTTCACCCTCTTTCTTAATTATTTTATTTGGTGGTTTTATACTATTCATTTTTTATCACAAATATACTATATTTTTTTCAAATAAACAACATTTTTAATATATTTATAATAAAAACGATAGTGAGAACGAGTAAAGAAAATATACTAAAAGAATTAAACAAAGTTAAATATAAAAACGAAAGGTTAATTAGTGTTTATTATATTAACGAAGCACTTAAAGATTTTAAGTTACTAAATGAAGATTTTACTGGTAAAGTAAACAAAGATAACCCTAATGAAGTTGTTTGGGATAACTTAAATGATGATAACATAAAAAACTCAACAAAACATATTAACACATTAGATAAGGCTAAGGGTTACTTTAATTTACTTAACGATAAAGTTAAAACATTACCTAATAACGTTAAGAAAAAAGCTTTTAACGCTGCGATAATTGGTATGGGTGCATTGTTACTAAATAATATTAGTAAAACAAACGATGAGGTTATTGATAAATTACCTAATGATGTTAAAACTTCAATAATTAAAATAGATAACCCAGTAGTTAAAAAAATAAAAAAAGGTGAGGACGTTAAAACTAAAAAGATTGATAAGGTTAAAAAAGTTGATGATGTTAAAAATATTAATAAAGTAAGTGATTCTTTAGTTAAATTTATTAAACATGAAGAAGGGTCAGCTAGAAATAAAGGTGAGGCCGTATTAACAGCTTATGATTTAGATGATGGTGCAATTACAATAGGTTGGGGTCATGCTGAAAAAAAAGGTAATACTAAAATGGTACCAGGTAAGACTAAAATATCTTTAGAAAAGGCTGAAAAGTTATTAAAAAAAGATTTAGATTGGGCTACTGAAAGGTTAAATGTTAGATTAGACATATGGGAAAAACAAGGTTTGAAAATAGATATGACTCAAGGTATGTTTGACGCAATAGTTTCACTGATATTTAATATGGGTATTGGTAATTTTGATGATAGTGATTTTATGAAATTATTAAAAAAGAATAAATTAAAAGAAGCTAAAGAATTAATAACGAAAACACATATAACACATTCTGGTCACAAACCTAGAAGGAAAAAAGAAGCTAAAATGTTTGAATTACCAGATAACCATAAAGAAAAAACCCCTAATAAATAGGGGGGTTTTCTTTTAAGCCCATATAACTTCAGTTGCCATAGGTATAAACTTTTTAAGTAAAATTAAAACTTTAGGTTGTGATAAATATAAAAGGTAAAGTAGAAAAATAAGTGATAATATAGGTGAATCTATACCTTCCATTAAATCAAAGAACTTTTCTTTAATTATTAATATAATTATACTTAGGATTAATACTGTTAAATTAAGTGCAATTATAAACGGATATACTGTGTCTAAAGTATATAGACACATCCAATTAACCCAACCAAAACTATAATCAAATAAAGAAAATAATGACATAATTATAATCCATATTGATAACTCTTTTACTTCTTTTACCCCATTAGGGTTACATAAAAAGATAAAAAATATTGTTGGAATTATTAATGCGAAAAAATGTGCACCAATAATCATAAATATACCAGCTGTAACACTAGAACCAATTTCCATATTTAATGACCAGTCATAAGAATCTATACTTCCATCCTTATTTACAAAACTTTTAATCCATCCCATAATTTTATATTTTTTTTTATTGTTATATTACAAATATATAACAAATAACTTTAACTACCAAATTCTGAAGTATAAATTTTATCAATAACTTCTTTAACACCCTTTGTTGCTTTTTTATTCACATACTCCAATGAAGAACCTATACCACTTTTTTCGAATTCAAGTGAAGGGTTTGGGTCAATATAAAATACACTAGCCTTAGCGTTTGTTGAATCTAACATATGAATAGTATACGTTATTTGTAAAGAAGTCCCAACAATTAAAAGGTAATCAGCTTTATGTAGTGCTTCATAACTTTTATTGACATTATAAGGCATTTCACCGAACCAAACAACATGTGGTCTTAATTGGTTACCATTAGGTCCTAAGTCTCCTTCTTTTATTTCTTTATAATCCAGTAATATATTACCATAATCTTCTTCACGCATCTTACTAAGTTCACCATGTAAGTGTAAAACGTTTGTTGAACCAGCCATTTCATGTAATCCATCAACATTCTGAGTTATGATTGTCACATCAAAATCTTTTTCTAATTCAGCAATCATATTATGTGCTGAATTAGGTTCCACGCCTACTAGTTCAGAATTTCTTTTATTATAAAAATCTAATAATTTACCCCTATTCTTGTGCCAAGAATCAATTGTTGCCACCTCTTCAACCTTAACATTATTCCAAGTAGAATTTGTCCCACCTCTAAATGTTTCAATACCAGATTCTGCTGATATACCAGCTCCAGTAAAAATTACTATTTTCTTTTTCATAACTTATCGTATTTTAAAATATCCCTTAACTCATCAGCAAATCTTTCATCATGTACTGACTCAGCCATTGATTTCATTTCACCACCATACCCATACATTGATATTGTATTTTCTAAACGCTTAACTAACCTTCTATGTTGAAATATTGGTTTAACTAATGTCCAATCAGTCTCACCGTCAAACCCAGCTTTATCATCAAACAACACATTCATATAAGGTTTACTATCGTAACAACCATACCCATTAACTTGCGTCTTAACCTCTGGGTTAACATTAACATACTCAAAGTTAATACCATAACTTTTGAATAATTTAATGTATTCTTCAATTTCATGAGGATGTGAACATGTATACATAATTAAACATATATCATCCATGTCACTAACCATTTTTAATACTTCCTTTGCGTTTGGATAAAATTGTTTAGGTATATTATTAGCCTCATAATTTGGTTTAATAACTGTTGAATGTAAGTCTACTAGGTAGAAAATTTTATCCCATCCACGTTGTTCCATTGTTTTAAAACCAGTGTTTATCGCTCTACTAATCATTATTTTTTATCTTTAAAATGTTCATTAAAATCTTTTCTTGTCATTGAATAAAATGTCCCATCGTGTTGAAACATTATTGCGTTACTAAACCTTGTAGTTTTTTTAAAGTCCCATTCCATGACTTCACTTACTTTAAATACTTTTTCACCACTATTAGCAACACCAAGTATTATCATTTCTTTACTCATATTTATAATTTATTTATTAAAATAGCTATTATTACGTTAATAATTATTAAGAAAATAAAATAACTTTTCTCTATTTTTTTTATTAAGACATCTATCTTAGATGTCGAACCTAAGTGATAAATTTTTCTTTTTCGTTTTATATTTAAAACACTATTCAATGTTAATTGTCTAATAAAACCAATATTTATTAAAGTTAACAAACTTTTAAATGAAACACCAAAAAGTAAATAAGATATTAAAACACCAACTAAAATATGGAATACCAAATCGTATTTGTGCCATTCTTTAACATATTTTAATTCATGTTTTGAATTATATAACTTTTCTAACCTATTATCATGTAAACCTTCAATAAAATAGATTAAAAATAACATAATTAAAGTTACGTAATAATTATCCATTTAGTTCCTTTATTTTTTATTTTTTAATATTAAAAAGCTAAGTACACCTAATGTAAAGACAAAACACCCTAATAATATTTTACCGTAAAATATTATAATACTAGACACTAAAATTAGTATAGAGTATTTAATTATATCAAATATTAAACCTTTTTTAGGTGCTTCTATTTTAAATACCGATAAAACAAAAAGTAAAACAATCAACACTGATAATGTGTAGAATACATAAGTTTGAATCATTTCCATATTTTATTATTTTTATTATTATTTTTATTATTATTAGTGACTAATATTCTATTTATTGTCCATGTTTTTTCTGGATATAAAATAAGTGTAGAATATTTATGTAATATTATATTTCTAGTAGTTAATTCAGTTTTTAACCATATAAGTTTACTATATAATATAGCTTGCCATCTCTTTTTAAATTTAATTTTCATAAGTCCAATTCTTAACATATAAATATTAAAACATTTATTTTTTATTAATTATATCAATAACGTTTTCAGTAATTTGAGTTAAAATATTATTATCGTTTTTAATTCGTTTATATTCAACATCAAATTCATAAAGTAAATTAAGTAGTTTATTATCAACCTCAATAGCTTCAGATTCAGTTTGCTCTCTTCCTTTAGGGTTATATTTTTTACTCCTTTCAATAAAGTAATTTAAGTTATAAACATCATCTCTATGGTGTTCAGCGTAAGCTAATGTTTTTAGAGATTTATCAACTTTTGTCCAATCGCAGTAAACCATACCCATCACTGGTGGTGAATCAGTAATTATAACATCGACTTCACCTTTAAGTCTAAAGATTCTATTATGTTGTTCACCATAAACATGTATTTGATTACTAAGTGTTTTAAAATTTTTACCCCAAACTAAATCTTTAGCGTATTCTTGAACATATTCACAATTAACACCCATCCTTTTTAGTTCGCTGAACACCCCAGATGCAGTTGTACTCTTACCACAACCAGGGCCAGCAAATAAATTAATTACTATTGTTTTACCCATTCTTTAATTTATTAATGCCTAATATATAAAAGAATAAACAAAGAATACCAACAAATAAATCTCTACCTAAAATTAAGATTATATCCCAAAACATTTCTTTAGCAGTTAATACTTTAAAATTAACTATTAAATCATATAAACCAATAGCAGTCATAATTAAACCACCGAAAACCGCAACAATAACACAGATTGCTAAATAAAAATACCCTATCTTCATATCTTTTTTTAAATTAATTCTAACTTTTCTTCATTAATATTAGCGTTTTCTCTAACCTCTTCAAAAGTATATTCTTTAACTATAACACCGTTTAAGAATACTGGAACTAGTTCATCTTTCACTAAACTATATTCATCTTCTTTACTAGTTACTGTTCTAAAACCATCAACCTCTTTAACTAATTTTAATTTACCAGATTTAGATTTTTTAAAACTTTTTCTAATATTACCTTCAGAGTCCATCTCTGTTGGCGATTTAACTACTTCATGCTCTACACCATCGATAATAGCAAAACATGCCTTAGTAGCGAAGTTTTGTGTGTCTCTGTCTATATTTGCTTGCAATAATTTACCACCCATACCAAAGACTAAATTTTCTGGTGCGATTTTTAACTTATCCATCATATCGTATATTTCTATTATACTATTAATGTTAACACCGTCACCTTGTAAAACTCTAACTTGTGGTGGTAAAACTTTAAAACCTTTTGTGTTAGTTTCAAAACCAAAAACTTCAAATAATAACTTAAAGACCTCTTCTAAAGTTCTTTTTGGGTCACCAGAATCTGGCCTTATTACAAATTGGTTACCTGGTTCAGTAGACCTACTTAATATTAACTCTTTTAATGGTCCACCTAAATAGTCAGTTATTGCTCTGAATATATTAAAGGAATCCATTACACATGCAACTATACCACTTGGGTGTGTTTCTAAAGTCCTTTTAATCATATCAATTTCACCATCTTCACCTAAAATAGTCATTATACTATGTTCAGTTGCTGGTACTGATTCATTAACTATATTACTATTATAGTAATTAAAAATAGCTTGGGATGCTACAGTGGTGTCACCACCGTTAAAATTAACTAAATGTGACGTACCGCCAATTTCAGCACTCTCAACACTTGATACACCTCTAAAACCAAAATCATTTAAAACATATTGTAACACATAGTCTTGAACATCCGTTGGTAAATCTGAATTTTTCCTAAAATTACGTTTAGCTATTTTTTTAACCTCTCTAGATAATGTTGATACAGTTATTGGAAACCAAACTTGTAATAATAAAGTTTCTAAAAAATTAGTTAACCAAGCACATTCTGGGTCTGTGTTTTCTATAGTCATTAAAACGTTTTTAACACCAACAGAAACACCTTCTGGTACACCTTTAATCTCAATAGGTAACCTACCTCCATGTTTCTCAACGATATAATCAAACCTACTTCTATCAAAAACATTCTCTCTACCAAAAACACCTAACTCATTACCTAAATATTCGTAAGCTTCATCAACATCTTCCTTCAAAATAGCAACATCTTCTAAGTATTTTTTTAACATCATTTGTAAACCAAAAAATACAACCTCATCAAATTTACCACCACGAGATTCTAAATAAGAAATTATTTTAGTAGTATTCTTTGGGTAAAAATCACCATGTGAATATTTGTAAGCGTCACTTAATAATATTAAATTATGTGGTCTCTTAAGTAGTTTAGTTAACTTCGGTTCTAGTTCCGATATTAAATTAATGTCTTTATTTTCAATTGCGGTATTTAACAAATCAAGAATTTTATACTTTGCTTTTCTTTTTAGTCTTCTATTTATCATATTAATTTTAAGTTTCTTTTTAATATATCTAATTTTAGATTTGAGGTTTTTAAGTTACAAATTGTATATTCCATTAAATAAAAGTGTTCGTCAACAATCACTTCACTAATTTTTTCGTTATTGTTGAAATAATTTAAATCGAACCATTTTAATTCTTCAATATCATCTTTAGGTGTTAAATCATAGCCATCATACAATTCTAAAGCAAAAAGTCTAGTCATTATAGAATCTCTTTCTTTCTTATAACGCCAATCATCGATATTTGTTGATGTTATATATGTTACTTCAGAAATAGCACAACCACCAGTTTCTTCATTAAATTCACGAATAGCAGCTTTTTC
>Ga0206683_10002698_pt1 | contig 11925 bp, 14 predicted proteins | sample M280m12015metaG_FD_155483 | JGI IMG/M metagenome (GOLD analysis project Ga0206683, IMG submission 155483) | Ammonia-oxidizing marine archaeal communities from Monterey Bay, California, United States - M2 80m 12015 | ecosystem: Environmental > Aquatic > Marine > Intertidal zone | place: USA...
AAAGTGTACAGTTTTTTTCCTGAATCAATTAAGAGAAAAAATAGGTGTTATGTTTGGTAATCCTGAAACTACGACAGGGGGAAATGCATTAAAATTTTACGCATCTGTTAGATTAGATATAAGAAGATCTACACAAATAAAAGATTCTGAAGGCGCCGTGTTAGGGAATAAAACAAGAGTCAAAGTTGTAAAAAACAAAGTAGCCCCTCCTTTTAAAACCGCAGAATTTGATATTATGTATGGTGAAGGAATATCTAAAACAGGAGAAATTTTAGATCTTGGCGTGGAACATGAGATTGTTGAAAAAAGCGGATCTTGGTTTAGTTATGGAGGAACTAAACTTGGACAAGGAAGAGATTCTGTTAAAGTTCTTTTAAAAGATAATCCTGAGCTTATGGATGAATTGGAAGGAAAAATATTTCAGATTATAAGCCAGAATAAATAGTGTTTTTATCTTTTAGCTGTCTGTATTTATTAGCAGCTTTCAAAGGGACTCCTTTAGGATCAGCAAGTAGTTCATCTCTCATAATTTTACGAGTTTTATCTATTAAACCTGGTATGTCATCTTCCGTTAAACCGTTAACTTCAATTTTATCTAAAACTTTTGCCCTTAACTGGCCTGGTTGACCAAAAATCGGATACCAAGGAAATTTTAACTTGCAATCAAACATAACAACAGGTATAATAGGGAGGTTGTTTTCAATTGCAATTTTAAAAGCTCCATGTTTAAAATCTGCTAGTACTTCTGTTTCATCAAGATAATTTGTTTCAGGAAAAATACATATGTTATAGCCTTCTTCAAGTAGTTTGTTTGCTCTTCCGTAAACCTCATATCTGCTTTTTGAATTAGACCTGTCTACCATTATAGCAGCTCTTTTATAAATATATCCAAAAATTGGAATGCTGTAAAGCTCTTTTTTTCCAACAAATGTAAATGGGGTTTTGTTTAATATAAACATCAGAAAAACATCCATATAGCTAGCATGATTTCCAATTATTAAGCAATTTGTTTCTGTTTTAAGTTTATGCCTATCCTCAAATGAAAGATAGAACCCACTCCCGTGTAGAATAACTCTTGACCAAATATTACGTGCAATCCAAAATAATTTTGCATAGCCTCTTGGCAACATAAGTAAAGCAGCTAGCACAGGAAAATAAAGTATTGTTTGTACAGCAGCTAAAGTATAGAACCAGGCCCACCATATTTTAATTATTAATCTATGCAAGAATCTTAACATTTATAAAATCTAAAAATAACCCCAAAGTTAAGACGTATTTTGATTCAAGATGAAAAAAAAATATCTTTGTTTATATAATTGGCATTTTATGGCTAAAATTCTCACTGGAGTTCAATCAACAGGAACCCCTCATCTAGGAAATTTGCTTGGAGCAATAATTCCCTCAATTGAAATGGCAAACAAATCAAGTGAAGAGTCATATTTTTTTATCGCTAACCTTCATGCTCTTACACAAATTAAAGATCCTGAAGTTTTGGAAAAAAATATATTTTCTACTGCTGCTGCATGGCTTTCATTTGGTCTTGACACAAATAAAGCATGTTTTTTTAAACAAAGCGATGTTTCTGAAGTAACAGAATTGGCTTGGTATTTAAGTTGTTTTTTCCCATATCAAAGGCTGACATTATCGCACTCATTTAAAGATAAGTCGGATAATCTAAAAGACGTTAATGCAGGTTTGTTTTCTTACCCAATGCTGATGGCAGCAGACATTTTATTGTATGATGCTAACATTGTCCCTGTTGGTAAAGACCAATTGCAGCATCTTGAAATTACTAGAGATGTAGCCTCTAGATTTAATAACCAAATGGGAGAGACATTGGTAATTCCTGAACCTAAATTACAAGAAGAGTCAAAATATGTTATTGGAACAAATGGAGAAAAAATGAGCAAGTCTAAAGGAAATACAATTGATATTTTTCTCTCAAATAAAGAATTAAGAAAGCAAATTATGAGAATAAAAACTCAAAGCCTTTCTATTGAAGATAAAAAAGATCCTAAAGAGTGTAGTGTCTATAAGATTTATTCTTTAATTGCTACTCCAGAAAAAAAAGAAGCATTGAAGCTACGATATACCTCTGGCGGATTAGGATATGGGGAAGCAAAAGAAATCTTGTTTGATGAGATTATAAAAAAATTCCAAAAAGAACGTGATTTATTTAACTCCTTTCATACTAATAAGGATAGGGTGGAAACTGTTTTAAAAGATGGTGCTGAAAAAGCAAGAAAACAAGCTCAAATTGTTCTTAAAAGAGTTAGAAGTAGAGTTGGATTTTAATTGTTTTTTTTTAAATTTGATTAATGTCTCTCTCCAAGCATATAATTGAACTGTTACATAATCACGATTGCGTCATTATTCCAGGGTTTGGTGCTTTTTTAACCAAATCTATCGCCGCATCTCATCGTAATGATGTCTTTTCTCCACCAAAAAAATCGATATCATTTAACGGAATGCTAAAAGAAAATGACGGGTTACTAGCAAATGAAATTAGTGCAACCGAAAATATTTCCTACAATGCTGCTTTAAAAAAAATTAAGAAGGAAGTTAAAGCTCTATTATCCTCCTTAAATATTGATAAAGTTGAAATAGACAATATTGGTGTTTTTGAATTAAATGCTGAGAAGAAGATTCAATTTCAACCAAATCAAAATATAAATTTTGAACCTAAATCATTTGGATTAGAAAGTTTTACCAGAGCCCCTAGAAAAACTTCAAGTCCTGATAAAAAGATTAAAACATTAAGCATTCCAGATTATGCAATTAGATATGCTGCAATTCTAATATTACTGATTGGGATAAGCTCAATTAGTTATATTTCATTTAATGAATATCAAAATGAACAAAAGGTTGAATCATTAGCTGATGCTCAAAAGCAGATTTTAGAAAATGTTCAAACTGCAACATTTGATCTTGGAGAATACGCAAAAATCAATATTCCTATTAAGCAAAACTTAATACCTACGAAGCCTAATTCAATATATTATAGTGTTATAGCTGGATCTTTTCGATCAATGGATAATGCAAATAAAAAATTACAATCCCTAATTAACTTAGGGTATAAAGCCTCTTTTACATCCGTTAATCCCAAAGGGCTTCATCGTGTAGCATACGCTAGACTTTACAATAGAAATGAGGCTGTTAAATTGATGGCTAGGATAAAGAAAGAGAAGGGTAATGATGCTTGGCTATTAATCGAAAAATAAATCTAAAAATTACTTAACCAGCTCTGGGGATTCTCTGGTTTTAACTCATTAAATATATTAAACTTTAATATCGCTTTTCCTGATGTGTTGTTAGTAAATATTATTCCGATTTCTTCTCCTGTTTTAATTTTATCTCCTTTCTTAACAAAAACCTGTGATAGGTTTTGATAGTTTGAGATATATTTTCCGTGTCTTACTAAAATTCCTGGATTCCCTCCCTTGAAACCATAGACAGATAAAACCTGTCCTTCAAAGATTGATCTGACTACTGAATTAGGGGAAGTTGCTATCATAATACCTGTGCTGTTTATTGTTGTTGTCCTAACAACTGGATGGGGCTGAGTCCCAAACCTTCTTGTGATGACCCCCTCTTTCAATGGCCAAGGCAACTGTCCTTTATTAGATAAAAAATTTGAAGAAATAATTCTGCCTTCTGGTGTAAGCGCAAAATTATTAACACTTGAATCATTATTATTTGATTCCGATATAGCCAATCTAATTAATTTTTGAATTTCGTTATCGATAAGCTTTGATTCTTTTTCTTTTCTTCTTATGTCTGCTAAATAATTTTTATTTGTTTTTTCTAGATTATTAAAAAGTCGATTCTTCTCTAGTTTTTCTCCTTCAAGCTCCAATTTAATTTTTTTATTTTCATCTATTACAAGTTCTCTTTTCTTTCTATTATTCTGTAATGTATCAATAAGTGATGAAATATTTTTTTGGGTAATAATGATTTTATTTGCTTGTTCTTTTCTATAAGCTGAATATTGTTTGAAATATTGAAATCTTGAAAAAGCTTGGTTAAAATCTCTTGAAGCAAATAGGAACATTAGCTTTATTTTAGAAGATCTTTTCTTATAAGAATTAGATACAATGTTAGCATATTCATCTTTTAAATTTTTCAAATCAATCTGTAAATCATATATTCTGTCATTTTTATTTTTGATCTGACTGGATAGGTTTTTTGATTGTTGGTTGTTAACCTCTATAAGTTTATTTCTTACAGATATTTTTAACTCCACATCCTCAATATTGTCTAGAAGAGATTTTGTCTTTTTTTTGTTTTCAAAAACAAGTATGTTGATTTTTTCAATTTCTTTTTTTATGGATAATTTTTGAGCTTCTAATTTTTTTTGTTGTTCATTATAATCCTGTGAAAAGCCATAGTTAAATATAAGCAGAAGGATAAATAATAACTTTCTATTGCAGTAGTTCATTTATATTTATTTTTTTATAGCCTTCGGGGATTTCAATAGGAAAGGTTAAGTTTTGCGGAAAGTCTATTTGACTATACTCAATTGTTATTTTTGATATTTTTCCATTTTGAATTATTGACATAAAAACTTCCGTAGGAATGTTTTTCTCATTCAGCGACTTAAAATTGTTATATTCAACAACTAACAAAGCGTTAATTGAGCTAAAATATATGCGCTGTTCTTCAAGAACAAAATCCTTAGGATTAAAAAACATTGTAGGCTGTATGTTTTCTTGATTGTTGGAAGGTGTGAGAACATATTGCATTGGATTTTGAATAATTTTCCAATTTCTGCTATCTACATCAACGACTGGTTTTCCAAATAAAATATTTTGAATTAATTCTATGGAGATCGGCGGTAATAGTCCTTTATTATTTTTTAAAGAAGTATCAATGTAAGTTCTTTGAAATTTTTCATAAAAAACAAGCTGATCTTTTGTTATTAAAGCTTTAGCTATTGGCACAATCATTGAAGCGCTAATCCATAATACCTCATTTTCTGCTACACGTAAGTTTAAAACAATACTTTGAATTGTTTTCCCATTGTCAAATTCTATTTTTGCTCTGTTTCTTACATTTTTAAATTTATTTTCAGATTTTTTTATTTCTTTAACAACACTTTTTAAATCAAGACTTAAATCTGAGGCATTATTAGAATTTGTCTTATTAACAGAGCATCCTGACAAGACCATAAAAAAAACAATAATTGGAATAAAAACTTTCATCTAATCCTGTTTATCCAAAAATACAAAAAAGTGAAGGATGAAAAGTTAAAAACTGTTCTATGAATTTAAAGCTTCAGCCCCGCCCACAATCTCTAATATTTCATTAGTAATGGCAGTCTGCCTTGCTTTATTGTATGTTAACTTTAATTGATCTCTTAGCTCTGACGCATTATCTGTTGCCTTATGCATTGCCGTCATTCTTGCGCCATGTTCTCCTGCAATAGAATCAGAAATTGCTTTAAATAACTGAACAATTAGTGCTTTTGGTATTAACTCGTTTAAAATCTCTGACTGTGATGGTTCAAAAATATAATCCCCTGTTGATTTAACTGATGTCTCTTCCCGATTTTCTTCTATTGGAAGATAAGGTTCAGATGTTAAGACTTGGGTAGCTGCATTTTTGGAGTGATTATAAACCAATATAATTTCATCGTAACTTTCTTCAGAAAATTTTTCCATAAATAACTCTGCTATCTTCTTAACATTGTCATATGAGAATTCATCATAAACAGAATTAAACGAATCAATTATATTCTGTTTTTTTGATAAAACGTCTCTTCCTTTTTTTCCGATACAAATAATTTCTACTTTTTGAGATGAATATTTTGTTTCTATAAGCTTAGAAATTTCTTTAATTACATTTGCATTAAACCCACCACAGAGGCCTTTATTAGAGGTGATTGCAACGATTAATACTTTATTGATTGCTCTTCTTATGAAAAAGGGACTCTCTAAAGGCTCCCCCGAAGTAGAAATGTTTTGTATTAATCCAGATAATTTGTTTGAATAGGGAAGGGTTGCCGAGATTGAGTCTTGAGCTTTTTTAAGTTTTGCAGCAGAGACCATTTTCATTGCATTTGTTATCTGCATCGTAGACGATACAGAACTAATCCTGTTTCTTATCTCTTTTAACCCTGACATTTAAAATGTTTTTGCAATTTTTTCTGAAACTGTTTTTAATTGGTCCATTTCTTTATCAGATATTTTACCTGATTTTAATTCTGTTAGAAGTTTCTTGTGGTTTTTCTTTAGTTCCTGTAAAAAGCTATCTTCAAAAGCCTTTATCTTATCTACAGGCACATCCTTAAGTAAATTTTGAGATCCAGCATAAATAATTGCAATTTGATCTTCAACTTGGAAAGGATCATTTTGATTTTGCTTAAGAATCTCCACATTTCTTCTTCCCTTCTCGATAACATTCAGAGTTGCTGCATCAAGATCTGATCCAAATTTAGAAAATGCTTCAAGCTCTCTATATTGTGCTTGATCAAGTTTTAATGTTCCTGCAACTTTCTTCATTGATTTAATTTGAGCAGATCCCCCAACCCTTGAAACAGAAATTCCAACATTAATTGCTGGCCTAACCCCGGAGTTGAATAAGTCTGATTCTAAAAAAATTTGACCATCGGTAATTGAAATAACATTTGTTGGGATATAAGCTGAAACATCTCCAGCTTGCGTTTCTATAATTGGCAAGGCTGTTAATGAACCTCCTCCTTTAACTTTAGATTTTAATGCCTCTGGAAGATCATTCATGTCTTTAGCAATTTTATCATCTCCAATAACTTTTGCTGATCTCTCTAATAGTCTTGAATGAAGATAAAAAACATCTCCAGGATAAGCCTCTCTTCCAGGAGGCCTTCTTAATAATAATGATACCTCCCTGTATGCAACAGCTTGCTTAGACAGATCGTCATAAATTATTAAAGCTGGTCTTCCTGTATCTCTAAAGTATTCACCTATGCATGCTCCTGCAAATGGAGCATAAACCTGCATTGGCGCAGGATCAGATGCGTTTGCAGCTACTACAACTGTATAATCTAAAGCTCCTTTTTCCTCAAGCGTTTTTGTAATCCCCGCAACAGTAGACGCTTTTTGTCCAATAGCTACATAAATACAAAATACAGGCTTTCCTGCATCATAAAATTCTTTTTGATTTAAAATAGTATCAATACAAACCGTTGTTTTTCCTGTTTGCCTATCTCCTATAACTAACTCTCTTTGCCCTCTGCCAATTGGTATCATTGCATCAATTGATTTAATTCCTGTTTGTAATGGCTCATTAACAGGTTGTCTATATATAACCCCTGGAGCCTTTCTCTCTATAGGCATTTCTAATAGCTCTCCTTTTATAGGTCCTTTTCCATCTATTGGATTCCCTAAAGTATCAACTACTCTTCCTAGAATTCCTTCTCCAACTTTTATTGATGCTATTTGCTTTGTTCTTTTTACTGTTTGTCCTTCTTTTATCTCTCTTGATGAACCAAATAAAACAACTCCCACATGGTCCTCTTCTAGGTTTAGAACCATTCCTTGAAGTCCATTTTCAAATGATACTAACTCTCCATACTCTGCATTGGAAAGCCCATATACTCGAGCTATTCCATCTCCTACCTCTAGCACTGTTCCAATTTCATCAAATTCTGAGTGTATGTTTGCCGAATCTAATTGTTGTTTGAGTAAAGCTGAAATTTCAGCTGGTTTTATTTTTTGCATTTTTTATGTTTTAATTATTTCGTGTAAGTTGTTTTTGCATTTTATTTAATTTCTTCTTAGCGCTTGCATCAAATTGGGTATCATCAAAATCAAGAACAAATCCAGCTATAATACTTTTATCAATTTTTTTTGTCAAATTAATTTGTCCTTTTTTAATTGATTCTAAATATTTAACAACCTCAGTTTCTAAATCATTTGATATTGGAACCGCAGAAGTTATCCTTGCTTCAATTATTCCTTTTCTTTTAACATATAATACATTAAAACTATCTGTGATATTTTCAAACTCATCCAGCCTATTATTAATTGTAAGGAGATTAACCAAATTAATTAGATTAGGGTACTCGTCTCCAAGAATCTTTATTATTAAATTTCCTTTATCCTCTTTTGAAATAGTGGGGTTTAATAGATATTCTGACAGTGGCCTGGAATTCTTGAGTATATCCTTAAAGCTGTTAATTTCAGAATAGGTTTCTTCAAGCAGGTTGCTTTCTGCTGCAGATTCAATCAAAGCTTTGGCATATCGTTTTGATGCTGTTCTTGAATACATTATTAATTTTTACTTTGTTCGTCTAGAAGTTTAGCGATATAATCTTCGTGGTTATTGTTTTTATCCATTTCCTTATCAATAACTTTACTTGCAATATCAACTGATAAGCTTGCTACTTGATTTTTTATCTCATTCATAGCTGCTCTTTTTTCATTGTCAATTGATTGTTTAGCTTGATCAATAATTTTTTCTGCTTCTAGTTTAGCATCAGTTTTAGCTTTTTCAACAATCTCTTTACCAGATTTTTTAGATTGGTTAAGCATTGCATCGCTTTCAGCTCTTGCTTCTTGAAGAATCTTTTTATTTTCAGATTGGAGAGTCTCCATTGCTTTTTGTGCTTCTTTGGCAGAATTCAAAGAGTCAATAATAGTCTTTTCTCTTTCATTAACAGCATCTAATATAGGCTTCCAGGCAAATTTTCTTAAAAAGAAAATCAATCCCACAAATAATATTAGCTGCCAAAAAAACAAGCCTGATGAAAACTCATTTATTAATTTTTCCATAGGGTTTAGTTATATTTAGTTAACAGCAAATAAGGCTGCAAAGGCTATTCCCTCTACTAGTGCAGCAAGAACAATTGCAGCAACAAGTATTGTATTAGACGCGTCTGGCTGTCTTCCGATTGCCTCCATTGCACCTCTACCTATTCCTCCAATTCCAAGTCCGACTCCAATGATTGCGAGCCCTGCTCCGATAATTTTTGGTATTTCCATTTTTATTTATTTTAAGTTATACATTAATTTAGTGATCGTCTTGTTGAATTGCAAATCCAAAATATAAAGCAGATAATAACGTAAAAATATACGCTTGCAATAGTGCAACTAAAAGCTCAATAATAGATATAAAAAAAACAAGAACTAGTGAAAAACCTGACCCTACTAAATTTTTAAAAATAAAAATTAGTCCAATCAAGCTATATAAGACTACATGTCCAGCCAAAATATTTGCATACAATCGAAGCATTAATGAAAAGGGCTTAATAAAAATCCCTAATAATTCGATTGGAGCAAGAAGAGGCCTAAGGACAACCGGAACTCCGGGCATCCAAAAAATATGTTTCCAATATGTTTTATTTGCAGTTATGTTTGTAATTAAAAAAGTTATTAAAGCTAAACAAAATGTTACTGCAATATTTCCTGTTACATTAACTCCAAGAGGAGTAAGTCCTAATAAGTTAAGAAACCAAACAAAAAAGAAAAGAGTAAGCAGAAAACTCATATAGTTTTTATACTTTTCTTCTCCAATACTTGGTATAGCTATTTCGTCTCGTATATAAATAACTATAGGTTCAAAAAAACGTCCAATCCCTTTTGCAATTCTATTGTCACCATTATAAGATTTTGCAAGAGAGACAAATAGTAATATCATTAATAGGGAAACCATAATAATTGTAAAAACACTTTTTGTAATTGATAGGTCCAAGGGTTTTGAATTAATTACATTCCCCTTTGCATCATATTCAATTAATCCTTCAGAATTAGTTTCATAAATCCTACTATGGTATAGCTTATAGTATTTTTTCCCTGCATTAACAACATTTTTGCCATGTCCCAGTTTTGATGAAAGAAAAACTTTTATTCCATCGTCAACCAAAATAACTGGAAGAGGGAAATCTATATAAATTTTTTCTCCAGTTTCCTTATCTTTTGTTGAAAACAGTGAAAAATCATAAGAATCCTGAACGTGATGATTTATATATTCTGTAATTTCTTCCTGTAGAGATTGTTCTTTCTTTTCCTCTTCAACTGCATAGCTATAACTAGAAAATAGCGCTATAAAAAGAGCTAAAGATACTGTCTGAAATTTTTTAATCATCCTTAAACTTTGCAGATTAAGTTTTGCGCGACAAATGTAAGATATAAAAAGAAATTTTTAAAATGATTTTAGCTCAAAATATCAAAAAGTTATTTAAGATTTTTTGTTTGAAATAATATAAGCCAAATAATAACAAGAATAGCGGCAATTGATAATAATAATGTATAAATTTCGAGCCCCCATAAAGCTATATTGTCAAGGTAAAGCCCGACTTTCAAAAAAAAGTACATTATAATAGCTATTTCAAAGGCTAAACCAGAAAAAACTAACCAAGATCTAGGCTGTTTTTTCACGGGAATCTGAGAAGTTGCTGATTTTTTTCAATCCGCCTAATTCACCTTGATCTTTCATTGAAGATTTTGCATTGAAAATTGCTCCAGACTCTACTATTAATTTTGAGATAGTAACATCTCCCTCAATAGATCCTGTAGAAGCAACTGATAATAAATCTTTCACTTGGATTGTTCCATTGAATTTACCCTCTATATCAGCTGAATTACAAACTATAGTTCCTTGAATACTTCCATTCTTACCAATTACAACTTTTCCTTTAGTTTCAATAGATCCTTCAAAAGTTCCATCAATTCTAAAATCTGATTCAGAAACAAAGTTTCCCACAAATGTTGTATTTTCTTCTACTGTATTACAGCTGGCTGATAAATCAAAATTTTTCATATTATTATAAATCAGGGCGGTAAATTTACGATAATATTTTTAATTAATAGATAATTTATTAATATTGCCCATAAAATCAATTTGAATATGGCTAAAACAGTTAAAATAACTTGTGATGACATAGAGTATAATATAGACGCCCCTGAGGACATAACGATTTTAGAATTAGCTCTAGAAAATGAGATTGATGCTCCTTATTCATGTCAAGGAGGCATTTGCAGTACCTGTCTTGCAAGGATTATTAAAGGCTCTGTTGTAATGGATAATAATCAAATATTGACAGATGATGAGGTTGGAGAGGGGCTTATTTTAACTTGTCAATCTAGAATAACTTCAAGCCATATTGAGATTAGCTATGATGATATCTAGAAGTGTCTAGAATTTCTAATGTTTTTTCTATCACCGTTTTAGGGTCTAAAGATCTAAATGCAGATTCATAATTTTTTGGAATTCTGTCTCCAAAAATTGAGGTCGGAATTTCAGGGTAATTCTTGCGGTCCAAGGTTAAAGAGTTTTCAATAGGTTGATCAAAAGGTTTAAACCCACAAAATGGATGTGTAAGACCCCACAGACTTAGGACAGGCGTTCCACAATTGGCAGCAATATGTCCATTAGCTGAATCCATAGAGATCATAACATCTAGATAATACATAATATTAATTTGTTCTGTGAGATTATGTTTTTTAGAAATGTCTCTTACATTACTATATGCATTTTCCCAAATTTGCAATTGTTCAAGATTGTCTTCTCCTCCTCCAAAAAGAAGAACATAATTCTCCTTTTGTAAATATGCTATTACTTTTTGCATATGGTCTAATGGATAAGTTTTTCCCTCATTAGACGCAAAAGGTGCAATACCAATTATTTTTTTATTTGCTTGCACCATTTCCTGCAAATAATTGTTATTAAGAAGAGGTTTGTTTGGGTACTCATGATTATTTAAATCTAAAGGAAAACCTAATTTTCTAAAGACCTCACAATATCTAAAATGCATAGGTGTTAAAGGTTGAAAAACTTTATTTCTTTTTCTAATTAATTTTTTTCTTTCCCTTCTACCTTTATTTATTGACGCTACTTTATAAAAGTTCATTCTAAAAAAAAAGTTTAAAACAAATGTTCTTATGACAGAATGAAGGTCTGCAATAGCAATAATTCTTTCTTTCTTAAGCTCTTTATATAATAGGAATA
>Ga0206683_10002705_pt1 | contig 11910 bp, 10 predicted proteins | sample M280m12015metaG_FD_155483 | JGI IMG/M metagenome (GOLD analysis project Ga0206683, IMG submission 155483) | Ammonia-oxidizing marine archaeal communities from Monterey Bay, California, United States - M2 80m 12015 | ecosystem: Environmental > Aquatic > Marine > Intertidal zone | place: USA...
TCAAAATTTAATTTTTCCAAGAGGGAAGTATGGCGAGTCTGGAAGATGAACTAATCGTTGAGCAAATTCAGATAGGACCAATGCAGAATTTTACCTATCTGGTGGGTTCGAAAAGTACGCGGGAGGTGGTCATCATTGATCCTGCATGGGATATCCCGGCATTGACCAATATGATCAACGAGGCCGGGTATACCCTGACCGGTGCGCTTGTTACCCATTATCATCCTGATCACTGTGGGGGTTCTTTTGGTAAGAATACGGTTCAGGGAGTCGCAGATTTACTTGAAACCAACCCTGTTAAAATTTTTGCACATCGGCTTGAAGCAGATGGTGTTAAAAAAGTAACAGGCGTCTCAGAGTCAGATATTAAGCGGGTCGATTCCGGTGACAAGCTGAAGGTTGGCAACATTGAAGTGGAATTCTTGCACACGCCCGGGCATACGCCTGGCTCACAGTGCTTCAAGATTAAGAATACGCTGGTTTCTGGAGACACATTGTTTGTTAATGGATGTGGCCGGGTCGATCTGCCGGGTTCCAACTCCGAAGACATGTACCACAGTATTCAAAAGCTCGCCGCGCTGCCGAATGACACTATTTTATTGCCGGGTCATAACTATAGCGACGTGCCAAGTGCGACGATGGCCGACACTAAAAAAGCTAACGTCTACATGAGAATCGATAATTTAGAAAGTTGGAAAATAATGATGGGGCATTGAGCACCAAAGGAGGGTGATATGAGGACGATAGCAGAAGGCTACTCTTTTACAGAGGGACCTAGGTGGCATGAAGGCCGCCTGTATTTTTCCGACTTCTACACACATCGAGTCCTTGCGGTTGATGGTGAAGGTCGAGTTGAAGTCATTGCTACCGTGCCGGGGCAACCCTCGGGTCTGGGTTGGTTACCTGACGGAAGAATGCTTGTTGTTTCCATGTTGGATAGAAAGCTGCTGCGCCAGGAAGGCGACGGTCGTCTGGTTGAGCACGCAGATTTGAGTAAGATCGCGACCTATCATTGCAATGATATGGTCGTCGATACGCAAGGGCGAGCCTATGTTGGAAACTTCGGCTCTGACATAGAAAGTGGCAACAAATTAGTAAAGGCAAATCTGGCATTTGTCGATACTGACGGGTCGGTCTCAGTGGCAGCCGAAGACCTGGCTTTTCCAAACGGAGCCGTGATTACGCCGAACGGCAAAACGTTAATTATCGGCGAAAGCTTTGGCCGCTGTCTCACCGCATTCGATATCGCCGATGACGGGGGACTCTCAAATCGCAGGGTTTGGGCTAATTTGCATCCTCACATTCCCGATGGTATCTGCTTGGATGCCGAAGGCGCGATATGGCTGGCTGATCCCGCTAACCATTGTGTGGTTCGGGTTGCAGAGGGCGGTGATGTGTTGCAAAAGATAGAGATCAGCAACGGTACTTTCGCCTGTATGCTAGGCGGTGAGGAACGTAAAACGCTATTCGTTTGTACCGCTGCAGGTTCAGGCTCAAAAGCGGAAGGGAAATTGACTGCAAAAATCGAAGCTTGTGAGGTCAGTGTCCCGGGCGTTGGTTGTCCCTAATTAGCGCTATCTTCGAATTGGCCCAGCTACGGTTATTTGTAAAACAATCCTGCCCACTGCAGGCGTCATTAACAGCCGTCACAGCAATGCGTTCCACTGGCCTTATTAAATAATTTAGCTTGCCCTGGGTGGAACAAAGGGATGCGTGCTGGATAGCCCGCCATCGACTGGAAATGCCTGACCGTTGACATAGCTAGCTTCATCACTGGCCAGAAACAGCGCCATATTCGCTATTTCCTGTGGTACGCCATAGCGTTTAGTCGGGTTCAACTGTCCAATTCGATCTTCATTACCCCTCGACCGCGCACCATCGAAGATAGGTTTTGTCATCCCTGTCTCAATTAAGCCTGGGCAAATTGCATTGATTCTGACGCCGGTACCGGAAAGCTGGTTGCTGACTGTTTGTACTAGGCTAATCACGCCGGCCTTGCTGGCAGAATAGGGTGAACCACCGGCGTTGGCACGAATGCCTGCGACCGATGCCGTACAAATGATGCTTCCAGAACCCTGCGACGCCATATGTTTACCAGCATGTTTTACCGCGAGAAAAGGCCCGATCAAATTGATGCGCAGAATTTCCTGCCACTGCTCCGGTGTCTGCTCAAACAACGGTACCGCACCACCGGAGATTCCAGCGTTTGCATAAATCACGTCAATACCACCGAGGTTGGTGACACACCGTTCGACGAAACTCGCAACTTGGCTTTCATTACCCACATCCGCGGTCATTGTTTCTACGGTACCTTCGATATCAGTTTCCAAACCTGCACATGTTTCGTTCAAACCCGTTGCGTTGAGATCGACCGCCAGAACGCTCGCGCCCTCTTTAGCGAACAGTTGTGTTGTTGCTCTGCCAATGCCACTGCCTGCGCCTGTCACGATAGCCCGTTTGCCGCTTAATCTACCCATTGTTATTTTATCCTTTATATTTTATCCGTTAGTGTCTGAATAATGACCCGATGAACGGGTAGTGGTTCAGCAGCGTTAACGCTTAGTTAGCTATTTGAATGAAGATCCTTTGCTGCAGGGGCTGAGTTCATATCCAACCTTGTGGATATCGGTTGGTAAGTCCCGCACAGAAATATTTACGCCCGTTTTGCCGGTAGATCTGCAAAGTCACCCGCTCTTTTGTCAGTGTTCGCAGAAATCGCTTCCATCATTTCCTCGGGCTGCAACATACTTGCATTCCAGATACTGATGTAATCTAGGCCATCTGCAGTGGAATGGTCTCTTGCGTAGTTGATCATGCGCTTGCAACCGTAAATGGCAAGAGGGGCCTTGCTCGCAATGTCGGCGGCGATTTTCATGACTTCAGCCAACATGGTGGCTTGGTCCGGGTACACGTTATTCACGAGCCCAGCGCTTTTGGCTTCTTCAGCAGGCATTCGTCTACCGGTGTAACAAAGCTCGCGAACGATACCCTCGGGTATCAATTTGACCAGACGTGGAAAAGTGCCCACATCGGCAGTCATACCGATATTAATTTCATAGACCGTAAAAAAGGCCTCGGCGCTGGCATAGCGCATGTCACATGCTGTGGTGAGATCAATGCCACCACCAATACAGCCTCCTTGGATGGCCGCTAAGACAGGTATTCTGCAGTCTTCTAATACCGAGAAGCTCTTCTGCATACGCTTAATATTTTGATACAATTTTTCGCCTTTGACGCGCTTTTCTTTCGGATCCGGTCTACTACCCTCTGGCGCTGCATTGTCATTGGCAAGGAAAGCGCTGATATCGAGGCCTGATGAAAAGTGCGGTCCAGTAGACGAGATAACAATGACGCGGGCGCGGCTCTCATTATCAATATCCTGAATGATTGCTGGAAGTTCATCCCAGAATGCGACATTCATGCTGTTCCGCTTTTCAGGTCGGTTCAGAACGATATGGGCAATATTGTTTTCGATGGTCACATCAAAGCATGTGTAAGTCATAGGTTTTTCTCGTGTCGTATAATGATTCGTTTGTTTATATTTGTATCATAAATATTGTGGCAGTTAGTAAAGATGCCCTCTCACTAGCCAAAGCGGGTCACCCGCAGGCGGCGAGCGGTCGAGGCTTTCCGTCTCTTCGAACTGTTCGGTATTTTTCATGTAAGCGGCGACGATGCGGCACCTGTCTTCAGGTGACAACATTTGAAACGCGTAAACGGCTTTAGTGGGAAACAGCCGGTGAGACATCGCGACGATACAGCGACCCCCAGGCGCGAGCACCCTGGCTACTTCCTCGAATACTTCAAAGGGGCGGGTCAGATATTGAACCGAAACAACAATTGTCACGACATCAAAACTTGCATCCTCATAAGGTAGCGATGGCTCATCGTTTAAATTGTGTACCACATAGTCATCGAGGCGTTCATTGCGTGCTAACTCGGCTTCGTTCATGCCAAGACCGGAAACTTGCTGGTAACGCACTTCCGGTGGCAGATGGGAGATCCATGAGGACATCAAATCAAGTACACGATCGTCCGGTTTCAGCGCTTCTCGATAGAACGCGGTCAGGTTGTCGATCGTACTATCGTCGATATGTGTTTCAAAACGAGGATGTACGTAAAATAATTCGTCGCCGGATTCATCCTGACGCTTGAAAAACTGGTCCGGTAACTCTGGGGGTTTGCGATTCAAATCAACTCCACGCTTACTGCGTTTTTTTTAGCCATGCATTAAACGCTGGTGCACGCTTCTCATGAAAGGCACTGACACCTTCTTTTGTATCGGGGTGATGATCCGTCACCGCTGTTTTTGCGGCGATTTCATCACAGGCCTGATCAAAGGTTAATTCTGCAGCCTGGTAAATTGAACGTTTCATCATGCGCATCGCCACTTGTGGCCCATTGGCAAATTCTTCTGCGAGTTTAGCTGCCTCGACTCTTAACTCGTTATCCGGAACAACCGAATTGACCAGGCCGAGCGACATGGCTTCCTCAGCATCGACGATTCGCTTCCGCATGATGAAGTCCATTGTTTTGGCGAGTCCGAGATGCTGCATTAACAGATATTGGCCGCCTTCGTCTGGTAGTAAACCAAACCTGAGTGTCGCGCTACCGAGCCTTGCCGAGGTCGCCGCAATTTTGAAATCACAAGCCAGTGCAAGGGATAATCCGGTTTGAATGGTGACACCGTTAATGGCGGCAATCGTCAACTTGTCCAAGCTTCGAATTTTCTGATTCAGGGCCTGAGATATGTGTCTTAACGCATTGTATGTGCCAAGTGCATTGTCGTGCCCGGGGGGAATGGGCGCCATAAGCGCATTGTCACTGGAAGCTCCTCTTGAGTAGGCTTTGAGGTCGTCTCCGGCACAAAATCCACGACCTTGGCCAATAAACACGATGACCCTGATTGCATTATCCATCTGCGCCTGAGTCAGCGTTTCAATCAAATCACGCTTCTTACCGATACTCATGCCATTCAGTTTTTCAGGTTCGTTAAATTCTATCCAAGCGATACCCGGTTCAGTGACCGAGACCTCAAATCCTGTGAAGTTTCCCGTTTCCATAGTTTCTCTCCCGGTTTTGTTCTGACTGGATTTGCCTCAAGTGCCATAATTGGGAAATTTGATCGCTGTGTCAAACGCTGCTGTCACTATCATTCAAACGAATTAAGATTGGAAAGTACCTTGGGTGCCCGGGCCGAAAAAGGGTAGATTTGGCGCATGCCCAACGCTATAAGACTTTCTAACGGAAGCTAAATTACAAATTGTAAACCGCTGGTGCGTGCGCACAGTTGTCTCTGCGGGATATCTTATAACGCTGGTTATAGCCGGATCAGTCGGTGGACAGTTTATAGGCTTTTGTTGCCGTGTCGTGGAACAGTGCTTGTCTCTGTTGGTCGGTATAACCGCTGCTCATTTTCTTAAAGGCATTCCAAAGTACATGGTACGAGCAGGAGTCTCTGTCCACTGGAAAATTGCTTTCGAACATACATCTGTCAGCGCCAAAGTTATCAATACAAAACTGATAGTAACGCGCAGTTGCATCTACCAGTTGGTCAGAGGAGGGGGGTTGGGGATGCTTGTGCCACTCAAACCCATTGACTTTCATATTAATGCCGCCGAGTTTAAAAAGCACATTGGGGTTGTTTTTAAGCGGAGCAACCAACTCACACCATTTCTCGTAAACTTCATCCAAATTGCCCTGGTAAGGGCCAATACCTAATGGTCCACCAAAGTGATCAAGAATAATGGTCGCCTCGGGAAAGTTGTTAGCTAGGGCGATAAACTCCGGCAACTGTTCGTGGTAAAACCAGGCATCGAAGGTCAGCCCCATATCTGAGAGAACCTGAAGTCCTGCCTGAAATTGATCATCAAGCATCAGGTGTTCCGTCGGGTGTGAATGGGAGTTTCTGACAGCGCTATCCTGGTGCCACCCGGCGGCATGCCGAATACCTTTGAATCGATTATTGCTGGCAGCAATATGGGCTTCCAGTACCGGGCGTACGTCTGAACCCAGCGTAAGATCAGCATGACTGACGATGCCGTTGGCGACACGGGTATTGCCGTATTTACCACTGGCGCTCATTGCAGCAATACCTTGAACAAATTCAGTTTCGCCAATTACCTTAAGTGCTTCTGGTCCATCTGCCCGAAACATTGAATTGCATTCAACGAACACGGTGCTGACAATATTGTGCCCGCCATTTGTGTCTTCCAGAATTTCGTCAAGCAGATATCTGTCGGTCGGTGTATCCCAGAGATGATGATGGGGATCACATATCGGTAAATCGGGCTCAATAATTTCTTCTTTTACCTGGGCTAACCATTCCTTCCGGTTCATTTTGGATGCTCATCAAATCAAAACTGTATTGGAGAGCATGCGTTTTTTTGCCAAAAAACTCAATCTTTCAGGTTCGCCAAACCTCAGCCGGGTAACGTATGATCAATGGCCTTACAACGATTGAGGGAGAGGTGGAGATGTCTATCAGAAACTTAGTGCAGGTGTTATTGGGTGCTGGCTTAATCCTACTTCAGCAGGCGGCCTACGCAGATGGTTTGAAACTGCTGAGATATGGCCCCGTTGGCGCTGAAAAACCGGGTGTGCTGGATAGCGAAGGGCGTATTCGGGATTTGTCGCAACACATTGAGGACATTGACCCAAGTACACTGGCGATGGTTCCGAACCTTAAAGGCATTGATATTGCCGAGCTACCGCTAGTAGAGGGAGAGCCTCGAATTGGGTTGCCGGTGGCGGGCACCAGTAAAATAATCGCTATCGGGTTCAACTACAAAGCACATGCATCGGAGATGACCACAGCGCTTCCGAAAGAACCGTTAGTGTTTATGAAGGCTGTTTCTGCGTTGCATGGTCCCTATGATCCGGTTCAAACCCCTAGGGCTTCGCGTAAATTAGACTACGAAGCTGAGTTGGTCATTATTATCGGAAGAAAAGCGCAATACGTTTCCAAGGCCAGCGCGCTTGACTATGTTGCGGGGTACTCCGTGGGCCATGATGTCTCTGAAAGAGAATTTCAAAGAGAGCGCGGCGGCCAATTTGTGAAAGGGAAAAGCGCTGATACATTTGCGCCAATAGGGCCATGGTTGGTCACACCTGACGCTTTGGCGGATGTGCAAAAGCTAAAAATCTGGTCGAAAGTAAACGGCGATATGCGTCAAAACGCCAGTACAGAAGATATGATATTTAGCGCTGAAACCATCGTCAGTTATGTGAGCCAGTTCATGACGCTGGAACCCGGAGATGCAATATTTACAGGAACACCCGCCGGGGTCGGCGCCGGCATGACGCCGCCGACGTACCTAAAGCCCGGTGATGTTGTTGAAATTGGAATCGAGGGGCTAGGAGTTCAAAAGCAGATAGTACTTCCGGCGCTTGAGGCAATGGCAGAAAAAAGCCCCCGAAGTATAAATACAACGGGGGCTTAGAATTAACAAAAATTAAAGCACTGAGACCTGTAGTTTAAGAGAACAGGCCGTTCAATGTAGCGCTGGGTCTCATCGCTATTTCTGCCTTCTTGGCATCCGGATAGAAGTAACCACCCAGATCAACTTTGTCGCCCTGGATGTCGATCAGTTCTTTGACGATTTGATCTTCATTGTCGACCAGCGCTTTAGCCAGTGCTTTGAAAGCGTCTTTTAATTCCAGATCATCGTCCTGTGCTACCAATGCCTCTGCCCAGTAGCTGGCGAGATAATAGTGACTACCGCGATTATCGAGTTCGCCGGTTTTGCGCGAGGGCGACTTGTTCAGCTCTAACAGTTTACCTGTTGCTTTATCCAACGCCTGCCCAAGCACCTTGGCTCGATTGTTTTGGGTCTTGTCCGCAACATCTTCCAAGGATACTGCCAATGCCAGAAATTCGCCCAGTGAGTCCCATCGCAGATGATTTTCAGCAACAAACTGCTGAACGTGTTTGGGTGCTGATCCACCAGCGCCAGTTTCGAACAGACCGCCACCAGCCATCAGAGGCACAATAGACAACATTTTTGCGCTGGTACCCAATTCCAGAATTGGAAACAAGTCAGTCAGGTAATCACGTAGCACATTGCCAGTGACCGATATGGTGCCTTCGCCGTGACGACAACGATCCATGGTGTAACGAATCGCCAGATCCGGTGACATGATTTGAATTTTCAGGCCACTCGTATCGTGATCTTCGAGATAGGTTTCAACTTTCTTGATGATTTGTGCATCATGGCCACGGTATTTATCGAGCCAGAAAATTGCTGGCATGCCAGAAGCGCGAGATCGATTGACTGCAAGCTTTACCCAATCTTGAATGGGGGCATCTTTGGTTTGACACATGCGCCAAATGTCACCTGTTTCTAAACCCTCGTGCTGAATGATGACATTGCCTGCTTCATCCACGACGCGTACGGTGCCATCTGAAGGCAGCTCAAAAGTCTTGTCGTGTGATCCGTATTCTTCAGCTTTCTGCGCCATCAAACCAACATTTTGAACCGTGCCCATTGTCGTTGGGTCAAATGCATCATGGTGCTTACAGTAGTTGATGACTTCTTGATAGATCGTTGCGTAGCAGCTGTCAGGAATAATCGCTTTAGTATCTTTCAACTTGCCATCGGTACCCCACATCTGACCACCCAGACGGATCATCGCAGGCATCGAAGCATCGACGATGACATCACTGGGTACGTGAAGATTTGTGATGCCTCGGTCCGAATCTACCATGGCGGTTTCAGGACGATTCTCGTAACAGGCGCGAAGGTCTGCCTCTATTTCGTTATGCAGTGAAAAAGTGACGTCTTGAATTTTTTCGTACACACTCGCGAGACCCGTGGTGGGATTAACACCCAGCTCTTCGAATGTCTTGGCGTGTTTCTCAAAAGCGTCCTTGAAGTAAACTGTTACCGCATGGCCAAAAATAATAGGGTCAGAGATCTTCATCATGGTGGCTTTCAGATGAAGCGAGAACAATAATCCAGCATTCTTGGCTCCTTCCATTTCTTCTTCAAGGAAGGTTCGAAGTTTGGCGACACTCATGAACATGCCATCGACAACTTCTTTTTCAATGACGGGAACTGCTTCTTTCAGTACGGTCACGTCACCGTTGTCGCTAACCAGTTCTATCCGAAGACTACCCGTTTTTTCAATGACGACTGACTTGTCGCTATGGTAGAAGTCACCTTCTCGCATATGCGCAACATGCGTGCGTGATGATTGGCTCCACTTACCCATGGAATGTGGGTGATTGCGGGCGAACTGCTTAACTGAATCTGGTGCACGTCGGTCAGAGTTACCTTCACGCAAGACTGGGTTTACTGAACTGCCCAGTGCTCGAGCGTAAGTTTCACGAATGTCTTTCTCTTCATCAGTCTGTGGATCTTCGGGAAAGTCCGGAATATCAAATCCCTGTGCCTGAAGTTCTGAGATCGCGCCTATCAATTGTGGTATCGATGCGCTGACGTTTGGTAGTTTTATGATGTTTGCGCCAGATTCTTTGGTGAGTTCTCCCAATTCAGTTAGGGCATCGGGTACTCGCTGTTCTTCAGTGAGTCTCTCAGGGAAACCACAAAGAATTCTCGCTGCAAGCGATATATCACTTAGCTCGACTTCTACCCCGGCTGCGCGGGTGAATCGATTGATGATTGGTAGAAAAGAGTAGGTTGCCAGAGCTGGCGCTTCGTCGGTATGGGTGTAGATTATTTTAGATTTCTGTTCCGTCATATCTGTCTCAAGTAATTCTTCAGGTGGATAACCAAATATTGACGCTGACGCGGTTTGTGGCCGATCTTCGTCAAGAGCACGCTAATTTTCGAGGCGTAGTATACAAAAAATGGCAGATAATTGTAGACGTTCCCCAGGATCGGCGTCCTAGGTGTGCTTATGGGGCCCTTGAGGGCGCTTGCGTGAGGACTTTAGGTCAGTAATATTTCCTCCTATCTTCTCTAAGCCCCTTTGTATATGGCCTGCAGGTTGAATCGCCCAAGCCTAATGTTCAGGGAAGCCGTCCTTAAAGCTACTAGAATTAATGTTGTCGAGCGGAAAGATCGGACGCCGTACGTTTCTGAAGGTCAGTTGATCGTAGTCCGAAGTACAAACTCCCACGCCGGCACATTCGATAATTTTCTTTGCGATAGGCATAAAAGTAGCGCGATAGTGAATTCTGCTTTTCAGCATTAGATACTTTTTAGCCATTGGATCTATCCCTAGACTGGAAAAACAGCCTAGGTCATAGGGTTCAATATGTCGGGAAATCACCGCAATCAGAACATTGCCTGTGTCAAGCAATACCGTGTGGCCCATATTCATTTTTGACCCTGTGCCCATCGGTCCGGTAATTGTGTAACGTCCATCGGAGATAAGCTTCACCCGGCCGGTAACTGTCAGCGGGGAGCTCTGTACCTCAAGCGCGTCGAGGTGCATTTTACCACCCAGGGATACGGTAACTTCACTGTCGATCCCCGCTTCGATCATTTGTGCTACTGCGGCCGGATCATAGATGCCATAGGCCGCCACATCTTCAAGCCCTTGCGCGAGTATTTCTCTCAATACTTCAGTTGTATCCATCGTGCCGCCGGATGCGGTGTTGTCGTAATGATCGAGTAGTATGACGGGGCCTTCGCCGGGTTCATCAGCGGCGTCAAATGCGCTGCCAACGGAATCAGAGAGTGGCGTTATTTCGTAGACGAAGTTCTCTCGTTCTTGCCAGGCCAGTTCAAGCAGCTCGTCACGAATCCGAATCGCTTCCTCTTGGTTATTGTCCGTTGTGACCACGACGCTCAAGCCTGCGTTAAGAATGTCTGCGTGGGGAAAACCTGTAAACAGTGCAACACAAAGTGCGCCATTTTTTTCATACTCCGCGACTTTCTCCTGAAGCATCTTGTTGGGGTGATCATCAGTACCCTGCCGCATGACGTGGGGTAGCATGGGACAGTTGCCCCAGGCCATTGTGGGGTTCACTCGGTTGTTCATCGCCTCGATCAACACTCGCCCGGCGCGAACACCTGTTTCGAACATGTCGATGTGAGGATAAGTTCTAAACCCTGCAATGACAGTCGAATTGTCAACAATCTCCGGATATAGATTAGCGTGCATATCTAGCCCAACGCCGATCGGTATACCAGGATTCTCCTCTCTTAATCTTTTGAGTAGGGTACCTTCACCGTCTTCTCGCGTTTCTGTCACCATGGCACCGTGAAGTTCAAGCAAAATACCATCGCAGTCCGCCACGGCATGGCAAATGCAATCACTGATGTAGTCGTAGGCTTCATCTGAAACAGGACCGGAAGGCGGCGCGCCTGCGGCAATTGGCGTGATGATGTCAATGCCGTTCTCCTCGGCCACACTGATCATGCCAGCCATCGTTAAGCCTAGTCCCTTAATTGCGCGGTATGCATCCGCGTTTTCCGGTGGGTTCGCGCCACTGCCGAAACGTTCAAGTAATGTGGGTACCGGAGAGAAAGTGTTCGTCTCGTGGCTCATCATCGCGATTAGTAGTTTCAAAATGTCGCTCCTGTTGGATTAACTTAGTAGAAAAGAAAACGAGTAGAAATTGGTTAGAAGTGCGCACTGCCCGGTGTTCGAGGAAATGGAATCACGTCTCGGATGTTTTCCATACCGGTCACATAATTAAGAATTCTCTCAAAGCCCATGCCGAAGCCAGCATGAGGCACCGTGCCGTACTTTCGAAGGTCACGATACCACCAGAGTTCTTCACCTATTTCCTGTGGCGCCATCCGTGCATCAAGCACGTCCAGTCGTTCTTCGCGCTGACTGCCGCCGATAATCTCTCCAATGCCTGGCGCCAGTACATCCATTGCGGCGACGGTTTTATCATCGTCGTTCACACGCATATAGAATGCTTTGATATCCTTGGGGTAGTTCATGAGAATCACTGGGCGGCCCACGTGTTTCTCTGTGAGATAGCGCTCA
>Ga0206683_10002708_pt1 | contig 11905 bp, 21 predicted proteins | sample M280m12015metaG_FD_155483 | JGI IMG/M metagenome (GOLD analysis project Ga0206683, IMG submission 155483) | Ammonia-oxidizing marine archaeal communities from Monterey Bay, California, United States - M2 80m 12015 | ecosystem: Environmental > Aquatic > Marine > Intertidal zone | place: USA...
CCCTAACATAGGAGTGTCAGATCGCCCCTCCACGCTACTCTGACTATGCTGAAGGTATGGTATGTTTTCAGCATTCCCGCATTTTCTAATTCACCACGAAGGTTAGGTACGAAAGTTGCACTAAATTACCTAGGAGCTTGCGGGACTCCACCCCCCTTTCACCATTGCTTTAAAGACCCTTGAAAGGTAGGGTCTCCTCTCGCGAGAGAGTGGTCGGTTCTTTACTAAATTTGAGACAGTATTATATCAATACTATACCAAAAAGTCAAGAATTATTTTCGTTTTGTTACTAAATAAATTGGCAGACGAGTAAGGATTCGAACCTCAATCGCAAGGCTTTGGAGACCCGCATCTTACCATTAGAACACTCGTCCATAAATTGGCGGACTGAACGGGACTTGAACCCGTGTCTTCGGCGTGACAGGCCGGTGCTCTAACCAACTGAACTATCAGTCCATAAATGGGGTGGCTGATGGGATTTGCACCCATCTCCTCCGAAATCACAATCCGGTACTCTACTGGCTAAGCTACAGCCACCATTGGTAGGGGCCTTTACGACCCCTAGTCATTTTATACCCTGTTTTTCAGTGACTGGATTGCCAGTACAAGGGCTTGCAAGTCTGCGAAGCCTGCTTTGTTAAGGCTTACGAACTCGATATTCAAGTCTTCTTCGATGGAGGCTACTAAGTCAGCCTTGCGAACCTGTGCAGGTCGCTTTGTAGGCTTAGGAGCTGCTACATACACACCGAGTGCAGAGAGCTTAGCGATAACGCTGCGAGGAGTCTTTTCAAACTCTACTGCGAGAGAATCTACAGTCTCGCGAACAGGGTTAGCTGTGTACTGCTCTACCATAGCGTCGATAGTTGCTTGCGGGTAGTTTGCGCTTTTTGTTGCTGTCATGGTGCTCATTGATACTTTCCTCTGAATTTATTTGGTTGTTGATTTTAATATGTGCATATTATGAATCATTTAGGCACTATTGTCAAGATATTTTTTGTATTTTGCTAACAAACTTTTTTCTTTTTTTCGTGCTGCTACTTCCCAAGGAGCGTTCCAATAGTCGTATTCGTACTCCTCTCCAGCAAATACTGCTTTTTCACCCAAGTCTAAGCCTTGGTTTAGGTACTGATGAATATGCCATAATTCGTGGAATACTGTCCTCAGATCCCTGTCTTTTTTCTTATCTTTACTACTAACTCTTATAGTGCAGGTTAGGGCGTCGTCGTAATAAGCATCCCCATATACTGTAGGGTCAGCATTTAGTACGACTTTTAACTTCATACCTTTTTCGTTCAGCCCAATCGTTTTCATACCCCATGTAACTGCTTGAAGTATCTTTTTACGTTCAGCTTTAGTCCATTTTCCTGCTTTATATTGTAACTTTATTCTCATTCTAATCCTCTATAAACGTAACAAACCACTCGTTGTCACCCATCGTTTCTACTATTTCTTCCCAGACAGCGGGTCGATAAAGACCTCTATCCTTACCTATCACATATCCACTTTGCTTTAGTTCTTCAGCCCATTCATTAATTTGGGCTACCCACGCATCACGGGTGTAGTGCGTGAACTGTTGGTCAGCTATGTCAAATAGTACTACATAGGTTCTACCGACTGGCATTTTCATTTGTACTACGGGCATTCTTACCTCCTTTTACTTTTTTAATAAGCCAAGCAACATCCTCGGCAGGTTCCTTCATCATAAGTATCATACTAATAGCTTCGTCCGAGGACACGCCATCATGCATCATACCACCATGCATAAGTAACAATTCAAATTGATTATCGGTCATTACGTATTTCCAGTTGCCATAAGGGTCGTTGTTGCATGAATTTATTTCCTGTTTGATTTTCTTGATGCGAGTATTATACAGGCATTCACCTATGTTGTCAACAACTTTCTGCCCTTCTCGTGAAAAAAACACAAACGAATTCCGGGGGGCCGCGCGCGGGGTCACCGTGTCAAGTCTTATTTGCTCCAATTGTCTAAAATTTTCGCAAATTTACTACTGTTTGCTCCCCTTTGCGCCGGTTTTCCGCGACCCCGCCACGGAGACTCGCGTAATTTGATTTATTTGCACCAAAGGACACAAAAAGGCTTGACATTTGTACTCGTCGGCTTTATACTGGCGCCGGCGCGCCAAAATTCACCGGAGACTTGCCCCTCAGCCCCAAACCCTGTAAAACTTTATTTGCACCATTGCACAAAATAGTAGTAGTACTACTACTGGCGCCCCCGCGCCAATTCCCTGCGGAGACTTGGTCTTTTGCACCAAATATCGTAAATATAAATTTGCACCATTGCTGAAAACAATCGTTGACATACTACTGGCGCCCCCGCGCCAAATTTGTCAAGGCGCGGGGGCTGTTTCACGTGAAACATGGTGAAGCGTTTCACGTGAAACATGATGGAACAAATTAAGCCAGCGGAATTATTTGGTGGACGTGAGACACATCAGGATTCGATAATTCATATCCGAGATTTTTCATCTCTTTCCGTTCCATAAAAGCATCACGATGCTCGCGCAATTGTTTTGCTTTTATTTGGCTGCGCTTTCTGTCATTGCTCGCGTGATGTCCGAAATTTGCGAAAAAGCGAATCATGTCATTAAGCTCATGAACCGAAATTTCCATTACAAAAACATCTTTTGTATAAGTTTCTTCGTAAGTTTCCGGCACCATTCGTTCTTTTGATTCGGTGACTTCGCGAGTTATTTGTCTAATAATATGCATATTTTATTTCCTTAATGTAGTTGTTAGTAAAGTTTTAGTCCCGATTTTCTTATCGTTTTAATCCACAGAGCGGCGGCGCTTTGCGAGCCATTCCCTATATTCTTTTTGGCGTAGCTTTTCTGTATAGCAAATCATGCCCACGGTTAAAAGAAAAAGAAAAAAGATTGCAATGTAAATTTCCATTATATACCCCTTAGTATAGTTGTTAGTAAAGTTTTAGTCCCGATTTTCTTATCGTTGTAATCTATAGTGTGCCATTCGGAATTTATAACACGCTCTTTCAGAATTGAGATTCTGTCATAGTAGGAGAGCGCATTCTCATCGTTAGCAGAGAATTTCCAGTAAGTGAGCGGCGATTTTTTTCGTAGTTCAATCCTATCGCATTGCTCTTTTTCTGAAATGGAAAGCCAGAATTTCAGGAAAGTAACATTTTGCTCCGCTTCCCATTCAAGGTGACTATCCAGAAAATTCTGGTATTGTTTCTCAGTACACCAGCCATTTACATATTGAACAATAGCGCGCGAATACCAAGAGCGGTCATAAAAAACGATTTGGGAATCGGCTGGCATTTTTCCAGTCCAATAGCCAAGCCAGTTATTCATGGTGCGCTTGCTAGGCTTAGTTGAAGGCACAACCGAATACCATGCTGGATTGAGATAGTGGGTCAATTCCCGAATAGTGCTAGATTTTCCGGCAGTGTCGCGCCCTTCCAGAACGATGGCGATTTTGCCATTATTCTGGTCTGCGAATTTGTTAAATTGTGCAAGTAATTTTTTCATTTAAAAATCAAGTATCCTATACCAGCGAGTAAAAGTATATCGGCAGACACAGAATATACCATGTATGCGCGAAATATGTAAATAGCTATTTTCTTTTTCATTGTGTTTCCTTATGCGATTTTTGAGCCGTGAACGTCTGGGTCAATTCCTGTGGTGGAATTGTTAACAATTCGCCAAGGTGCGCCGTTAACAATTCCATATGGAATTTTCATATTGAGCCTGTAACAATCGGCCATAATCTTAGTTTCAATTATAGCGTCAGAGAGTGCCGTGTGGTCTTCTATAAAACCAAAGTTTCCAGAGCAGAATCTATAGGCGAATTCCGCGCCCGTTTTAATGTTGCCAGCCGCAGATACCCATCCTAATTTACGGGCAATTCTAGCGTAGTTTTTTTGTGAAAGTTTAGTTTCACAAGCGAATTGCCAGAGGTCAAGTTGCTGCAATTTCGGGCAGATGGGTTCACCGTTGCCAAGCAGTTCATTGGTCTGCCGCATAACGCGGCGGTCAAAACCGAGATTATAAGCAGCGAGAATATTCACGCCAAATTCCGCTATATCGGATTGCATTTTTTCGACAATCCCAGACCACGGTGACAGCGAAATTTCGCCTCGATCCAGCATAGGGGCATAATGCGTGAATAGTTTTTTAGCGTAGAATGCACCCATCATTTTTTTGGCATCGGTGAAAGTTTCCGCTACCAGAGAATTATATTGCGCGATAATTTCGCCGTCTTTATATGCGATTGTATAACCGACATCGTATACGTTGCCTTGCAAATCACAAGTTTCTGTATCGAGAACTAGAATTACGTTTTTTGGGAATGCCATTTTTTTTATGCCTTTTTTAATAATTGAGATTGATTGTACAGGGTTGCGTCAACATTAGCAACCTTTAATTTTGTAGCCATTCGTAGAACGCTCAAATTGTCGTCATACATCACAGCAAAATTTTGTAGCCATTGCATGGATTTTCCCATGTCTTTAGCGAGTTTATAAAGCGCCAGCCTTTTTAGCTGGGCATCTGGCATGTCATTGCCAGCGTAGCGTGAGTAGATAAAATCATATCGCAGATTATTATCCTTCAGGAATTTATAATCGGCATCGCCTAAAACACGCGCCGTAATAACAGCGATTTTTTTATTCAAACCGTTAGACCATTGTTTGCCAAGTGGCAGCAACGTATCCAGTGCGATTTTTTCGGGAGTGTTATTCTCCTGCCATTTCGCGAGGTTTAAAGAACCATCAGGCAGAGTGTTCTGTCTGTGGGTTGAATTGATGGCCGTGCCATCAAGGTCAAATATACAAAGCATAAAGATATCCAAAAATTCCGAGAGTATTTAATAAAAGTAGATTATAGCATTTTTTTTCGGCTGCTTGCAACATTAAAAGTGACAGCCCAAACATGGCAAGTATTTTGCCGAGTGGGGTATCAATTATAAATGGAGCGGTGGCAAGGCACAGAGTGCCAAGCCACGTTGCCAAGTTTAGGAAACGAGCAAAGCTCATTAGCCGATGCTCCTAAGTAGAGCGACGAGCGACTTCATAGAAGCGCCCTCCAAACCGGACAAATCGCCAGCGTTTAGCGCCTCGCCAATTGCAGCCACTACATCTGCCTTTCTAGGCTTTGCAGCGGCACGAGCGCGAGGCGCTGCCTTCTGGTAGAGCTTCAGGCTAACAGCCTTTGCAATAACAGAGCGTTTAGAGACACCAAACTCTCTAGCGAAAAGTTCCGCGCTAGAGTTGGTGATGGGTGCAGCGTTTCGCAGTGCTTGCTCCTGACTAGTAGTATAAGACATTTTTTGTCCCCTTGATTGAAAGAAAGTACAGTATAACAGATTGAAAAATAATTGCATGCCTTTTTGCGGCATGCTCTTGCCTATTTGCGACATCCGCAAATTCATGCGTTGTCCGCTTTTCGGCAAGCGAATAGAGCGTAAAGGTTGCCAGATGTTGCCAGCATGAAAAATGCTACCCATACAATAGAACCCATGATTGCCGACAGACCGAGTGCAATCATATTGCCCAGTAGTAGGAACATTAGCATCATGATAATTATAGCCATTCTTAGCTCCTCTTAGCATAGTTGTTAGCGCGACGCTCCGCGCGATATTCTCGCTGGAGCTGGGCAATCGCCTTGCCCTCCGTAAGACGCGCTTGGCGAGCGATTGTTAAGGCTTCCGCCATGATTGCGCGAGTCTGCGCGTTGATTTCTTTTCTATTCATTTTTAATTCCTTATTTAACATGGGGCATAGTATGGCATAAAAACCGTCAAATGTCAAGTGATTTTTGAGTCGTTATATAGCACCATAGATTCCAGTGATGCCCGTCTTTTTTGCGATTCCTTATTTAACATGGGGCATAGTATGGCATAAAAACCGTCAAATGTCAAGCTATTTCTTAGACCGTTTTGGAATAAAAAAGTTGACACCTATGCCCCGCCATGCTCGACCAACATCACCCAGGCTAATGGGGGCGGTTAGTAGACATCATTCTCAGTGATGCGCGCGGGGAGCTCTCCACGTACAACTTTGGGGTTTTTCGAAACACCTTTAAAAAAACATCTTGACATTGAATGTCAATTTTAGTATAATTCTTTTTATGACTATATATAGATATGATTTCGAAATAGCGGGCCCTCAAAACTCAGGGCTAACTTACGCTATGGATACCGCAGGTACTTCTCATAATACTACATATATGAGTAATACTAATATATATTTTAAACAAGGGGATACAATACAAGTAAGACATACGCACCCCGACGACTTAAACATAAATTACACAGGGCCTGATATACACGGAGCAGACCCTGATCCTACTGTTACAACTTCTCAATCTGGCACCCCTTCTATTACTACTGTTTCAAGAACCCGGGAATGGGATAGCAACTATAGTACAGATGATTATACTAAATGGTTCTTTTTTGCTCCAAACTCTTCTGGCTCCAATGTCTACTCAAGTAGTATAATCTTCAGAAAAGTAGGTTATACGGGGTTTACGTGTGGTGTAGGGGCTGCAACAGATGGAGCAGTAACTCAAGGACAGGATATAACTTTTAGGGTTGCAACTTTGCCTGGCTTAGACACTTGGAGTTCTTCTACCCCTAATGCTGACCGTATATACCTTTCAATAGTTTCTAGTACTGGTTCAATAGTAAATCCCACAACGTATACCTCAGGCGATGCTTGGGATAACGGAAGTGGTGTTCTAGGACATTTTACAACAGCTGATAAGGATGTAGTTCTAACAGTAGGTTCAGGGTTCCCCGCAGGAACTTATACAGTATATTTAACCCACTATAATAATACTACTAGAATGAATAATTTTGACACAGACGTTGTGGGGAATAGATTTTATGGATCAGATATGAGAATGGGGTCCGTAACTATGGTAGTTAGTACGCCTAGTGGGGGAAGTGGCCCCAACCCAAATGCTTTTTCTTTCATTGATCAAGGACCTTCAGAAATTACAGGAGGCACAACATATGGAAGTAACACAGTAACTCTATCAGGAATGAGTCAAGCGAGTACAGTAACAGCCTTTACAAGCTCCGACCCGCAAAGTTCTGCAACTGCCTATCAAATAGGAGGCACCGGCAGCTGGTATATTAACGTCCCTTCCCCCCAAATAGCTGTCCCTGCAAACACAACCATTAGACTAAAACGTCCCGCGAGTACTACAGCGGGGGGAACGGTAACAATGAGTGTAACAGTAGGAACTACTCAATCAGGTACTTGGACTATTACTACACCAAGTGCAGCGAATGAGGACCCTGATGATTTCAGTTTCACAAATGTACCAAGTGTACCAGATGCGCTGGGTAGCCCGCCTAATACCACTAACACAAGTTCAACGGATTTAACAGGAATGGATGTAGCTTCTACAGTCACTCAACTAACTAGTGGGTTTACCGCCACCGCAGATGGAACGGCAGTTAGTTTAAATAGTGCTGTGCCTCAAAATGCTACTATAGTTTTAAGTACTACATCTAGTGGTACTTATGATGCCTATGTAGAAGGAACTATAAAAATAGGGGACACTACTTCAACTCCTTGGAGGGTGACGACTATGTCAGCTCCTTCTGGAGGTGGGGGCACTTCGGGGTCAAGCGGGGGCGCCAACTATGGAATAGCGGTATTAAAACCTGGGGGTTCTACTACGCAGCTATTTAATCCAAATATGAGAGTAGCTAGCGTGGTTAAGGAAGGTACTTCTTCAATTCCTGTAGACACAACCGTTGTAAATGGCTACAAATACAGCTTATATGTCACAGGAGTAGAAAATTTTAATGAGACTAGTGATGTCTCGGTACTTTTTCAAGTTGTTGGAGCAAATAATACTTCCCCCCAATTGTTCGATGTTGATTATGATATGGCTAATAATAAATTTAGATTTAAACTTTATTCTAGTTCCTCTTTACAAGGAGCAACGGCCATATACTGGCAGGTAGTAAGGTACTAATATGACATACGGAATAAAAGTAACAGGAGTAGATAATAATTACCAGATAGACTCAACAGATTCGGAAACTGAATTTCTAGCTGTAAAAAGTTCTGGTAACTTAGGAAATGGAGCAGGCCCTGGTTCAAACTATGTGCTTGGTGATTTACTTATGGTAGGGCATGCAAATTCAAGTAACACAGCAAATTCAAGTAAAGTAGTAGAAGTAATTTTTAATAGCTCTGGACTTGCTCCTACTTTAACGTATGGAGGAGATTATCTTATATGTCGAGGCTCTAACAGCCACACATCCAATGCTAATCAAACGGAAGACTATGGAGTACAGGTAAAGAATGCAAGTAATATTGTATGTTTTGACAGTAGAAATTTATCAAAAGGATTAGAGATTACTAAAATATGGCCTCGCTTTGGTAGAAATGGAGGGTACCCAGGTCAGACAGGTCTTAACCCTCTTTGGATAAACGATACCGCAAATGAGATTTACAGTGGAGCAGACTTAGGGAAAGTATATGTTTCGTGTGCGGGCTCTCAACACCCCACCCCTCCGGCAACTGGATATCATTTTATGTCTTTTAAATACATATACGATGCAAACGGAACAAGTGGAAAAATTAAATTAATTAATGCATATATTTTTTATGGTTCCGCATACTTAGGACTCAATAATTTACAACAAATAGTAGTAGGAGAACTTATAGAATGACTACATATATAACAATAATAGATTCTGAAGGGGATATAGAAGCAATATGGACTACAGGAGCTATACCTAGTCCTGCAGAGGGAACTTATGCGGATGACAATACCAAAACAGTTGTTCATCTTCCTGGGAGTATAGAAGATCTCGCAGGATATAGAGATACGCATTATTACAAAGACGGAGCTTTTGTAGTTAGAGAAAACAAACCAGGAGAATACTACGACTGGAAAGATGAAGCATGGGTACAAGATGTTGCGGGGTTGTATGCAGCGGTAAGACAAGAAAGAGGTAACCTTCTTGCTGTGTCTGACTGGACTCAGAATGTAGATTCTCCTTTGACCGACCAAAAGAAATTCGAGTGGGCAGAGTATCGACAAACTTTAAGAGATATTATGGCTCTCCTACCTTCAGACCTTAAAGACCCCGAAGATCTGCAGTGGCCAACACCTCCATCATAGAAAAAAATATCTTGACATTACAACCTTTTTTGAGTATAATTTTGCCATGAGTAAAGAAGTAACAACAATTTCTCCAGAAGGACTCGAAGTAGCTAACTCCTATTTGACTCTTGGGAATATTAAGGGCGTCTGTGAACATATGCAAGTTGCCGAAAACAAGGTAGTTGATATCTTAAATCGACGGGAAGTTAAGAAGTACATCGATACCGTGTATCTTGACTTAGGGTATAGAAACAAAAATAACATTGCGTCTTTACTAGACGAGATGATTAACTCAAAGTTAGAAGAGGCTCAGGAGACGGGTGTATATTCTAGCAAGGACTTAGCAGACTTATTGCAAATGGCTCATAAAATGCGTATGGACGAGATTAAGGCACAGGCTGATCTCGAAAAAGCAGAAGGTTCTAATATTAGAAATCAGACAAATGTCCAGATTAATGATGGTATACCTTTCGGTCAAGGCAATTATGGTAAGTTAATGGATAAACTACTCAATGGAATTAACGCCTAATGAAGCAGAACTAAATACTCGGTTTGCAAAACACGAGGCCCAATGCGAGGAGCGGTGGAAGACTATTTTTGCCAGACTTGAAGTTATGGAAAAGAAAATGGACAGATTACAAAGTATGTTGCTAACCGCAACGGGGACAGTAATTATATTCTTAGGAGGAATTATTTTAACTCTACTAAATGGGTAGAAAGGAGGGTAACCTTAGAGAACTGAAGTGATAGGAGAAGTAGCGATGGTACTTTCTGCTCTCAAGGCTTTGAATGACGGTATAGCTACGGTCAAGGAGTCTGGGGGTAATCTGTCTTCTATCATGGGAAAGTGGGCAGATGTAGAGGAAAGAGTACGCGACGTAGAAGTAAAGAAGACTGGAGCAATGTCTTATAAAGAAGCACTAGACATGGAAAGTGCTAAAAGACAACTTATTAATTTCGATAGGCAGCTTAAAGATATATGCCTTATACAAGGTCAAGCAGATCTTTATACTTCAATTAAGCAGCGTATGGCAGAAGCTCAACATGCACACGCAAAACAAGTAGCAGCAGTAAGAAAGAAGCGCAAAGAAAGAAGAGAAATGTTTGGCCTTGCAACTACAATACTTGTAATTACAGTACTTTTGTGGGCACTAGCCTTTGGTGTATACGTGATATGGGCAAGATGATAGGAGAAAATAATGGAACAAGCTTGTAAATGTGACCTCTGTAATTGTACTCCTTGTAAGTGCTAATTTAATGGCTTACAAGAAAAGAAAGAAAAAGGCTCCGAAAGGGTATCATAGAATGCCTAATGGAAAACTGATGAAAGGATCTAAGCATCCTAAGCGAAGAAAGAAAAGGAAAAAGTAATTGGATTTATTATTAACTTTCTGGCAGTGGACATTATTTGCAATACTTGTTTTAGTAGGATATGTATTTAGTAAGTTTGACGGCCAAGGAGAGTATAGAGTTGGCTTTGAGGTAGAAGAGATGCCTCACATGAAGCCGATTACTATTGAAACCAAGAATAAAGGTTTCTGGAAAGGTATTGCAATGTGGTTACTTAGTACTCGTAGGTGGGAAATCTGTGATAACTTTTATTATAAGATAGACGGTAGAGAGTACATGATACCAGCAGGCTTTCAGTTTGATGGTGCGTCAGTACCTAAGTTTCTAGCAATGTGGTTATCTCCTACAGGAGTTCTTCTGATGGGTGGTTTAATTCATGACTACGGATATAAGTATTCCACTCTTATGGTTAGAGATTATACTAATATTGGTTACGTGAATCAAGCCTATATGGATAAACTTTTCAGAGACATTTCTATAGAAGTTAACGGCTTTAAGTTTTTAAACTATCTTGCTTACTGGGCATTAGCTGCGGTAGGTTTTCTAGCGTGGAATAAGCACAAGAAAAACGGAACACACTTAGAGGAGGATACATGAGTGATATGAATAGGTTCTCCGGGGATATGTCTCGGAACGAAGTTGAACTAGACTTAAGTAAGTTTATGGAGCTACTTCAAGAAGCAAGCACACTAAAAGAGCGTATACGCGAGCTGGAAGACCAAGAAACTAGAAACCCTTGGCAGAAACTAATCTTCCTAGCCCAAGCTGTGGATAGCTGGAGAATCTTTCCTCGTGCCTTCTTGAGTGTTTATATCTTCTTGCTGTACTACGCAACAATGTGGTTTATGGACTTGCCAGACCCCACTATGGAGCAGTCAGGACTTATATCAGTAATAGTAGGAGCAGGGGCTGCATGGTTTGGATTGTATGCAGGGACTAGTAAAGGTAAAACTGACCATTAGGTAATTCATGGCAATAGAAATAAGCAGAAAGGATATCGTAGCTGATAAGCTACTAGATTTACAATCTGAGACAAGGTTTCTCAAACTACCAGTATCCCCGTACCTGGAGATGCTCGGCGTCGAACCACTTGCCTCACAGAAGGCTATAATAAATGCAATAAATAATCCCAAGTACCGTTTTGTATGTGCGGCGGTGTCTAGGAGACAGGGTAAAACCTATATTGCAAATATTATTGGGCAACTAGTCTCACTAGTTCCAAATTCGAACATACTAATAATGTCCCCGAACTATGCCTTGTCTCAGATTTCTTTTGATTTACAAAGGACATTAATTAAACACTTTGACCTAGAAGTCACGAAAGACAACGCAAAGGACAAAGTAATAGAGATGTCTAATGGCTCTACAATTCGTATGGGTTCTATTAATCAAGTTGACTCTTGTGTTGGTCGCTCCTACGACTTAATCATATTCGATGAAGC
>Ga0206683_10002713_pt1 | contig 11878 bp, 7 predicted proteins | sample M280m12015metaG_FD_155483 | JGI IMG/M metagenome (GOLD analysis project Ga0206683, IMG submission 155483) | Ammonia-oxidizing marine archaeal communities from Monterey Bay, California, United States - M2 80m 12015 | ecosystem: Environmental > Aquatic > Marine > Intertidal zone | place: USA...
AACCGACGCTGTCATCGAAGTTCATCACGCAGGTCGGAGAGGCGTGTAGGCCCATCTTCTCCTCACTACCGGAGCAGGTAACCCCGTTGTGATCGGAGACTAGGTCGTGAGAGATTCCCTCAACTCCACCAGACTCCCAATCTGCTGGCAAGTACTTAGGGACTAAGAAGAGAGAGATTCCTCTGGTGCCTTCGGGCGCTCCGGGAGCCTTGGCAAGAACCAGATGGACGATGTTTTCAGACATGTCGTGCTCTCCATAGGTGATGAATATCTTAGTGCCAGATATTCGATAGGTGCCATCATCCTCTGGTTCTGCCCTAGTAGTGATGATGCCAAGGTCAGTCCCGGCATGAGGTTCTGTCAGGCACATCGTACCGGCCCACTCACCTGAGGCAAGGTTTGGCGAAAAGTAGTCGATGAGGTCCTGCCGGCCACTGGATGTGAGAACTTCATAGACGCCTATCGAAAGTGCTGGGAGAACGCTCAGAGCCATGCAAGCAGAGGTACCGAACTCGGCCCAAGTGACCGCTTGGAAGAATGTGGGTACACCCATACCGCCGTGCTCTGGTTTGCAGGCAGTTGAGAGCCATCCCTCTTCGATGCCCTTTCGGTAGGCATCCTTGAATTCCTGTGGCATGTAGATGCTTCCGTCCTCGAACTTCAGACCCTCCTTGTCACCCAGTTCGTTAATTGGTAACCAGACCTCTTTGGCATGCATCCCCCAGCCCTCTGTAAGCATGGAGATATAATCGGCGTCAAAGTCCTCAAAGCCCAGTCCTTCTATCGATTCGATTGCGTTGAATACCTCGTTGAATAGAAAGTCGTATTCTCTGATAGGTGGCTCCCACACTGTCATTCTCTCACCTCAGTTCCTCAGCGGCTTGCCGGTCTCCAGCATGTGCTCCATCCTCGCCAGAGAGTCCTCATGACGTCCTAGCCTAGCTATTACTTCCCTCTCCATAGCGAGGATGTCGTCTTCATCCGTGGTTTCGGTCATGTCGGTATCTCCTCCAGTTAAGATCCAAGCCAACTCGTTGGTCACCACAACATCGTGAGGAGTAGCCTGACCAGATAATGCGAGATCCTTGACCGCCAGTTCGAGCGCTGTCTTGCCGGTTGGACCGGGGAGGTTGTATGTATGTGGTTCTGGGGGCTCGTAGCCCTCGGATAATTCAAGCGCGCGGATCTTGGCGTCTGAGAGCAAGCGGTCACGATTCATCGTAATGCAGTCATTGGGTCCTATGAATCCCATCGAGCGTGCCTGCTCGGCTGACTTCGCTACCTGGGCTGTCCCGATGTACTCGAATGCCTTCATGACAGCCCCCATCGGGCCTTCGGAGACCAAGCCGAAGTCGCGCAGGCGGGCCATCAGCTCTTTGCAACCGCCCCAGGCGGGAATGATTCCTACTCCGACCTCCACGAGTCCAATATATGACTCGGCGTGAGCTTGGATAGCATCGCAGTGCATCAACACCTCAGCACCTCCTCCCAAGCACATCCCGGCCGAAGCGGCAACCACGGGCACCTCGCAGTACTTCAGCGCCTGATACGTGTCCTGTCCAGCGGCGATGAAGTCCTCGACGTCCTTCCAAGCCGCTAGATTAACCGCAAAGAGGACCAGTCCCAGATTCGCTCCGGCGCAGAAGTTGGCGGCGTCATTGCCAATCACGATTCCCTTCCAGCCCTCAGACTCGGCGATATCAACCGCGTTGACCAGCATCTCGATGTTCATCGGATCCATTGCATTCATCTTCGAGTGGTACTCAACCAGCAGTATCTTGTTTCCCATGTCCCAGATGCTGGCCGAGCCATTGCGCTTGAGTGGCTTGCCCCTACGCTTGAGGTCGGCAACCGTAAGGGTCGATTCAGGGCGGTCGACAACGATCATCGAGCCATCAGGAGTGAGTCTCTGAATCTCACCATCTTCGATTGAGTAGAATCCTCCGTTGTCGGCGGCAGTCCTGAGGAAGTTAGGCACATTGCGCCCACTATCCTCTAGCCGCTCAACCATGCTAGCGGAGCCTATCGAATCCATCATCTGAAAAGGACCTGATTTCCAATTGAATCCCGCCTTCATGGCAGTGTCTATCGAATAAATATCATCTGTCACATCGGGTACGAGATGCGCTGCGTAAGACAGTGTGTCAAGCAGGACGTCAGAGACGAAGGCGGCGCCCTCGTCGGGATAGTCCATCAGAGGGCTGAGGCCCTGTTTGCCCATCCTAGCCGAGGAGAAAGCTGCCTTTCGATTTGCAGGAGCGTATTCGCCAGTAGTCAGATTTCTAGCCTCTTTGACGCGCTTACCACCCTCTTTGTTGAGGCGATAGAAACCTCCTTTGCCTTTGCGGCCAGTGTACCCATCGGCAATCATTGCCTGAATGATATCCTCGCCAGTACCTACGATGTCGTGGAACGGATCATCGGCAGGCAGATGTGAGATCAGGCTCTCAATCACGTGTACGCTCAGGTCTATGCCGACCAAATCCATCAATCCGAACACCGCTGTCTTGGGTATTCCGACTGGACGACCCAACATCGCATCTGCCTGCTCGACCGTGAACCCATGATCGATTGTCGCCTTGAATGCCCTCTGGATGAAGTACACACCAAGTCTGTTACCGACGAATCCCGGAGTATCGTTGCACATTATCACCCGCTTTCCCAAACGCTCGTCGGCAAAGGCGCAGAGCCTGTCTGTTACTGAAGTGTCAACCTCGGATGAGGTGACTACCTCGAGGAGGGGAAGATATCTCGGAGGATTGAAGAAGTGGGTAATTAGGAAACGTGAAGCCATCCCAGAAGACATGTTCTCGACGAGTTCTGCTCGGGGCAGCGTGGAAGTGTTTGAGGAGACTATGGTTCTAGGACCAATGTGCTCAGACATGCTATGGTAGAGTCTTCGTTTGATGTCGAGGTTCTCAATTATGACCTCAATTACCCAGTCGACCTCGGAGAGTTTGTCCAAGTCGTCCTCAATATTACCCGAGCTGATTAGTTTCGCATTGCGCTTGTGCATCAGCATCTCAGGATTGGACTTCATCATCTGCTCAATCGCTGCTCTGGCGATGGCGCTGCGATCATCACCCTCCTTAGCGATGTCCAACAGTAGGACCTTGCATCCAGCGTTGGCACAGTGGGCAGCAATACCAGCCCCCATCACACCACTGCCTATGACAGCGACACTCTGTATGGAGTTAGACAATAATACCACCTAGACCCTCTCAAGCACAGTGGCCATGCCCATTCCGCCTCCAACACATAGGGTGGCCAGTGCGTGTTTAGCGCCGTTCTTCTGCATCAGTTGAGCTGCTTTGCCGGTGATTCTGGCACCACTGGCGCCAAGGGGATGACCTAGAGCAATGGCCCCGCCTTCGATGTTGACCTTGTCTATATCCAGTCCGAGCTCTCCTATCACCGCTAGGGATTGTGCAGCGAAGGCTTCGTTGAGTTCAATTAAGTCGATGTCGTCAAGAGAAAGACCGGCCCGCTCCAGTGCCTTACGAGAGGCGGTAACAGGGCCGATACCCATAATCTCGGGGGCGCAACCGGAGACGGCGGCGCTCTTGATGCGGGCCATCGGCACGAGATCTTGCTCTGCTGCGAACTCTTCCGAGCAAACGAACACGAAGGCTGCGCCATCGGTGAGAGGGGAGGCGGTGCCTGCAGTGACTGTGCCGTTGGCATCGAACGCTGGACGCAGTCTTCCGAGTCCCTCAGCGTTGGTTCCGGGCCTTATGCAACCATCTTCGTGTACCATACCACCTGTAGTCTCGATGGGTACTATCTCGCCCGAGAACGAACCTGCCTCGCGTGCATTGTTGGCCCTTGCTTGACTCTCGATGGCAAATGCCTCCTGGGCATCACGGTCGATTCCGTGAATCTTGGATAGGTTCTCGGCGGTAATCCCCATCGAGGTCATCGCTTCCTCGGCGAGCACGGGGTTCGGCATTGGATTGAATCCTGTCATAGGAATACGCGACATGCTCTCTACGCCTCCAGCAATGAAAGCATGTCCCTGTCCTGAGTTGATGCGCGCTGCTGCATCATGGATGGATTGCATGGAAGAGCCGCAAAAGCGGTTGATGGTGACGCCAGGTACGGTCTCGGGTAAATCAGTGAGAAATGTGATAATTCGAGCTAGATTGTAACCCTGCTCGGCCTCGGGGAAGGCACAACCCACGATTAAATCCTCAACTAGAGATGGGTCGATTCCGACATCAGATATCAGCCGATTCACTACCGCTGCGGCGATGTCGTCTGGTCTCGTCCTTGCCAGCGCCCCCTTCTTTGCAGGGGTGAAGGGTGAGCGAGCATAGCCAACGATAACGGCGGGCATAAGCCCTCCTTATCGCTGCTATAATTAAACTTCAAGTATCAATAATTACACCTACGGTGTAGTTTTACACTTGGGTTAGGATTATCTCAATAGTGTGCTAAATTACAAAAACGGGGGAAAAATATCGAATCCGTAAGTTGATGGCCTCAAGCCCCGCTCGACCGACGAGGTGAAAATGTGTCAGACGAAGAAGTAGGCCGGGTCGACCGGTATTTTCGGAAGGTCGGCGTAGCGGCTCTTGAGCTCACGGGAGATCTCTCTATCGGCGACAGAATCCGGTTCTCGGGTGCGACGACAGACTTCGAGATGGATGTTGATTCCATGCAAATTGACCTGAATCCGGTTGAGAGTGCTGGAGCAGGTGACGATGTTGGGATCAAGGTCCCCGAAAGGGTGCGACCAAACGACAGTGTGATTCGATTAGATTCGGGATCGGCGGGAGTCAGCCCAGAGATGATCAAGTACGGCGTAATTACTGCTGTCGTTCTAGCCGCTGCGTACATGCTACTGTCCGGCTAAAGCCGTGTGAAATTACGCCTTCACCGAACTCAGTAACGAGTCTGGTGCTTGCGTTGTTTACGGCTTCGGCCACGGCCTGAACGCCGACCCTTCCGTCCACCATTAGATTGGTGATTTGATTTCCCTTTCGAGCGACTGCCGTTAGATTGGTGATTTGATTTCCCTTTCGAGCGACTGCCGCCGTTAGATTTGTTATTTCGCGGCTGGCGCCGACCACGCCCCCGATTCTGCTGCTTCTTTGGCGCCTTGTTGCCCTTGCGAGACCGGGCCTTCTCGGAGTGGAAAGGATGGCCCTCATCTACTGGAATATCCTGACGAATCGTCTTCTCGATACCCAGATACTCGCCTTCGTTCTCATCACAGAAAGCAATAGTGATTCCCCCTTGGCCTGCACGCCCCGTACGCCCAATGCGATGCACATAGACCTCGGGCTCGTTAGGTAAATCCAGATTGATGACGTGACTGATATCAGAGACATCGATGCCTCTGCTCGCCACGTCGGTGGCGACTAGCACCTGAAGGGTACCATTACGGAATCGGCGGAGGGCTTTCTCACGCGCACCCTGACTCTTGTTGCCATGAATTGCAAGGGCATCGATACCGTCTTGTCCAAGTTGTCTGACAATGCGATTGCACCCGTGCTTGGTGCGACTGAATACAAGCACCTTATCGGGGCTCTCTTCCTCGATAATATAAGTCAAGAGTCCTCGCTTGTCGCTCCTCATGACGAACATGAGAGATTGTTCTATGGCCTCTACGGTGGTCGATTCAGGTGTGATGGAGACGTTTACCGGATTGTAGAGCATATCATCGGACAATTCGACAATCGAGCGTGGTATGGTGGCACTGAATAGCAGACTCTGGCGTTTCTTTGGAATCTGTGCTAGAATTTTGCGGATATCTCGGATGAAGCCCATGTCGAGCATTCGATCTGCCTCATCGAGAACGAGGAATTGTACGTGGGACAGGTCAACGTATCCCTGTGAGATGAGGTCAAGCAAGCGACCGGGGGTGGCAACCAAGATGTCAACGCCACGACGTAGGATTTTCTCCTGAGGGCGCTGCGACACTCCGCCAAACATAGCCATAGAACGGATGTCTAGATGTCGGGCATATTGCTCAATATTATCGTGAATCTGGGCTGCAAGCTCGCGTGTTGGGCACATCATCAGAGCGCGGATTCGGCGTGGGTCCGTCCACGGATCTTTGGCCATGGCATCAAGAATGGGTAGAGCGAATGCTGCGGTCTTTCCTGTGCCCGTCTGGGCGCAACCGAGCATGTCGCGGCCCTCAATGAGGTCAGGGATGGCTTGGGCTTGTATCGGCGTCGGTGAAATGTAACCAATCTCATCGAGGGCATTCAGCAGGGGCTGACAAAGATTGAGTGAAGTGAAATCCATAAGTTCCAACTCACATGTGTGCGATGATGGCGGCACCGAACTCACTGCACTTGAGTAGGGTCGCATCGTCCATCTGGCGTTCGAAGTCGTAGGTCACGGTCTTAGCGCTAATCGCACCTTCTACACCGTTGATGATGAGATCGGCGGCCTCTGTCCAGCCCATGTGGCGCAGCATCATCTCCGCCGACAGAATCAGGCTACCAGGGTTGACTTTGTCTTGTCCGGTGTACTTGGGAGCGGTGCCATGGGTGGCCTCGAAGATGGCGACCCCGGTGTCGTAATTGATGTTGGCACCTGGAGCTATTCCGATACCCCCAACTTGAGCTGCAAGCGCGTCTGAGATGTAGTCGCCATTGAGATTCATGGTCGTCAGCACGCCATACTCTCGAGGTCGAGTGAGGACCTGTTGGAGCATGGCATCCGCGATGACGTCCTTGATGGTGATTTCAGTTCCTGTTCTCGGGTTGATTATCGTGCACCAAGGCCCGCCATCTAGTTCGGTGGCTCTGAATTCATCCTTTGCGAGTTGATAGCCCCAATCACGGAAGCCTCCCTCTGTGAACTTCATGATGTTGCCCTTGTGAACCAGTGTCACGTTGTCCTTGTCATTCTCGATTGCATGATTGATAGCGGCGCGGACGATGCGTGCCGTTCCCTCCTGACTGACTGGCTTGATACCGATGCCGCTGGTATCGGGGAATCGTATTTTGTCGACGCCCATCTCGTTCTGTAGGAAGTTGATCACTTTGTTGACTTCATCACTGCCCGCCTCCCACTCGATACCGGCATAAACATCTTCGCTGTTTTCTCGGAAGATTATCATGTCCACCGCTCCCGGGTCCTTGACTGGGCTCGGAGTTCCTGCGTACCAGCGAACGGGGCGAACGCATGCATAGAGGTCGAGTTGTTGGCGGAGTGCCACGTTGAGGCTGCGGATGCCACCACCAACTGGAGTTGTCAAAGGCCCCTTGATCGAGACAAGCCCCTCGCGCATTGCTTGTTTAGTGGCCTCAGGTAACCACTCACCGGTGGTATCGAAGGCTTTCTGCCCGGCCAGAACCTCACTCCAATGAATGCTGCGCTGGCCTCCATATGCATGCTCGACTGCGGCGTTTACCACAGCCATCATGACTGGTGTGATATCGATGCCTATGCCATCACCTTCGATGTAGTGAATGATGGGGTCGACGGGCACGCTCAGGCGGCCTTCCACCATCGAAACTCGGGTTCCCTCGACCATGTCTCTCAGCGCGCCGACCAACCCCCCCTTCATGAAGCCAACCCTTCAAGGGCGATGGCGCCGGTGAGTGGGGCATGAAGGGGGAGGTGAAGTGGACTGATTCGGGTGGTTACGTAGGTACCACCTCTGGAGGCAAGAGCTTCGGAATCTATGGTGACTCTTCCCCTAGTCCTACGGAGATGGTGATTCATGCACACGCTGCTTGCTCTTTGATCGACGTAATTGATGGTCTGAAACATAGAGCAGCAAATGTGGAATATGCGACAGTAGAAATTGAGGTTGAGATGGCGGAAAAGGCCCCCAAGGTTTTCACATCTGTTAACATGAATTATATCATCAAAGGTGATGTTCCCGAAGCTCTTGTCCGACGACTCATTGAGAGCAGCCACGAGAAATATTGTAGAATCGGGATAATGATTACTCGTTCGGGAGCATCGTTGGATTGGTCACTTGATATGAGATCTTGATAGGATCAATAATCTAACAATCGGCGTTCTATGGGGGCAGGGAATAATTCCTTGATTCACCTCTATAGCGACTGAAGGTTTCCTCAATCATTAAACACCCTCCATTCGGAAGAGTGAATCCCTTGCGCCGTGCAAGGACAAATCAGGTCGGAAGCGACGAAGGAGGGAGAGGGTATGCAGACTAGAGTCAAAGCAGATACCGATGCCGGAATTGCAGAATCTGGGATGGTCATAGAGCGCCGATTTACCACTGCCGGTGATGACCCGTTCGACGCCTTCGACTGGATAGAGATGGATGTTGAAATTAGGAACCCAGACGGTTCTATGGCAGATGCCGTCGAGGGGGTGAAACTTCCCTCAGGCTTCACTGGTGTGCCTGGAAAGGTGTTAGGACAGAAGTACCTGCGAAAGGCCGGCGTTCCGAAGTACCTGCGAAAGGTACCAGAAGATAATGTTCCCATCTGGTTGCAGCGGAGTGTACCAGACCACGAGAGGCTTCAGACTGTAGAGACCGAAGAGAGAATGGGTGGGGAGGCTGACGGGAGGAATCTCTTCCGTCGACTCGCAGGGACCTGGACCTACTGGGGCTGGAAGTACGGCTACTTCGCCAGCGAGGCTGATGCCCGCGCCTACTTCGATGAAATGTGTTACTTGATCGCAAGCCAGCGCTCGGCACCTAACAGCCCCCAGTGGTTCAACACCGGACTGCATTGGGCCTATGGCATCGAGGGGCCAGCTCAGGGCCACTCATTCATTGACCCTGCCAGTGGCGAACTAGAGTACTCCACTAACGCTTACGAGCACCCTCAACCTCACGCCTGCTTCATCCAATCAGTATCCGACTCTCTGGTCGGTGGCTCGGAGTCAATTATGGGCCTATGGAACCGAGAGGCGTTGCTATTCAAGTACGGCTCAGGAACCGGTTCGAACTTCTCCAGAATTCGAGGATCGGGTGAGCCTCTCTCAGGTGGCGGCAGCTCGAGCGGATTGCTGTCCTTCCTCAAGATAGGTGATAGGGCCGCCGGGGCGATAAAGTCCGGCGGCACCACCAGAAGAGCAGCCAAGATGGTCACCCTAGATCTTGACCATCCTGATATCGAGGAATACATAGACTGGAAGTCGAGTGAGGAGGAAAAGGTCTCAGCACTAGTGATAGGGAGCAATATTCTGCAGAAGCACGCTAATGCCCTAATGGACGCGATTTGGGAGCATGCTGACGATGAGGGCCGATTCGATCAGAACACCAACCTTGGTCTGCATAGAGCCATGGTGCGAGCCATCGGAGAACATGTTCCACAACCCCACATCCAGAGGATTCTGGACCTTGCTAAGCAGGGATGGAAAGGTGTTGATTTCGAGGTTCTGGATACCAACTGGCAGGGTGAGGCTTACCTTACTGTATCTGGTCAGAACAGCAACAACTCAGTCCGCGTCCCGAATCGGTTCATGGAATCGGTCAAGGAGGGTGGTGATTGGAACCTTTACTGGAGGACCGAATTGGAGAGTTCGAAGGCAGAAGGAAGGGATCCCGAACCATGCAAGACCCTTGATGCAGGAGAATTGTGGGACAAGGTGGCGTACACTGCTTGGGCTTGTGCTGACCCTGGTGTCCAATATGACACCACAATCAACGAGTGGCACACCTGCCCTGAGGGAGGGAGAATCAACGGTTCCAACCCTTGCTCCGAGTACATGTTCCTCGATGACACTGCCTGCAATTTAGCCAGTATCAACCTACTACACTACTACGACCTCGATACTCAGACTTTCCAGATAGACGACTTCAGACATAGTGTCAGACTTTGGACTACGACCCTTGAGATTAGCGTTCTAATGGCGCAGTTTCCCTCTGAGGAGATAGCGCGCAAGTCGTATGAATACCGTACTCTAGGTCTGGGCTACTGTAACATAGGCTCTCTGTTGATGCATATGGGTATCCCCTATGATGATGAGCGGGCCTATGCAATCTGTGGCGCAATCACCTCTATCATGTGCGGAGAGACCTACTCGACTAGTGCGGAGATGGCTTCGATACTCGGGGCCTTTTCTGACTACGAGAGAAACTCCGAGCACATGCTGAAAGTGATGAGAAATCATAGGAGGGCTGCATACGATTCGCCGGTGGACGAATATGAGGGACTCACTGTTCCGCCTATGGGAATTAACTCGAAGAAATGCCCGAAGGACCTACTAGAGGCGGCGAGGGAATCCTGGGACCGTGCAGTCAGAGATGGAGAGGAGCATGGATACAGGAACGCGCAGACCACAGTCATCGCACCCACTGGTACCATCGGTCTGGTGATGGGCGCGGACACCACCGGTGTCGAACCCCAGTTCTCACTCGTGCAGTTCAAGACGCTAGCCGGAGGTGGTTCGCTAAGGATTGTCAACAAGGGTGTACCGAGTGCTCTTCGTCGACTTGGCTACTCCGATAGCAAGTGCAAAACGATTGAGGAGTATATCGTAGGCACTGGGCGACTCAGCGGATGCCCCACACTACCAGTGAACCGTATGAAGGAAGTTGGCTTCAGTACTGAGGATCTCGCTGCTGTAGAGAACAAAATGGGCGATGTGTTCGATTTGCGCTCGGCCTTCGCACCGACTCTACTCGGAAAGGAACTGTGCACAGGAGCCCTCGGAATGTCAGAGGAGCAATATGAGGATTCATTCTTTGACACCCTAGACTTCCTCGGCTTCACCTCTGAAGAGATTGAAGCGGCCCAATCTCATATCTTCGGGAATCTGACCATCGAAGGAGCACCTGGACTCAAGGAAGAACATCTGGCCGTGTTCGACTGTGCCACTCCATGCGGGGCGAAAGGAACGAGGTCAATCGCATGGCCTGCTCATGTGAAGATGATGGCTTCTGCGCAGCCGTTCATCTCGGGAGCAATTTCCAAGACCATTAACATGCCATCTAATTCAACAGTAGATGATGTCAGAGAAGCTTACAACCTCAGTCACACTACTATGAACAAGGCATGTGCGGTTTACCGCGACTGTTCAAAATTATCGCAACCCCTGATGAACCAACTCGTCGAGGACACCGAACTGGCCGAAGAGGTTACTGAAGAGGAAGAGTTGGTCAAGAAAATGATCAAGGAGACTGTCAAGGCGCTGCCCCTCCCAGAACCCGTAGCTCAACCAGTGGCTGAGTCGTTCGTGAAGTTCATCGCAACCAGACGCTCCCTGCCAGATAGGAAGAGGGCTACTTCGACCAAGGCCAGGATAGGTGGACACAGTGTGCGTCTAATCACAGGGGAGTACCCGGATGGTAAATTGGGTGAGATTATACTGGTGACCTCTAAGGAGGGTGCCGCTTGGAGAGCCATGCTCAATCAGTTCGCAATAGCGGTCTCCATCGCTCTCCAGCATGGTGTACCACTGGAGGCTTTCATCAAGGTGTTCACTTTCCAGAAGTTCGAGCCTAGTGGACCGGTTGAAGGCGGTAGTGGGCGGGTCAAGATGGCTTCGAGCCTAGTCGATTGGATCTTCAGGGAATTGGCCATCGAGTACGCTGGCCGGGATGACCTCGCGCACGTTGCTGCCGAGGATTTTGATCCGTTCTCGATTAGCAAGCCTGAGATTACTGATCAGGGAGTGATGAGAACTGAGGGTGAGAAGAGAGAGGTTCAGATGACTTTGGATGCGGCTGTCGCTCCACTACAAGAGCAGGACGCTGAAGCTCGCGCGCGGCAGGCAGCACGGGAGAGAGGATTCACAGGAGACATCTGCGATGACTGTGGGAGCAGCCAAATGGTCCGAAACGGGACCTGCCTGAAGTGCAATGCCTGCGGCTCTACAACCGGTTGCTCGTGAGCATTACTCAAATCTCAAGCTCGATGTTGAGATTCTGTATCAGTTCCTTGTAGCGGTTCCTGATTGTAACCTCAGTCACACCAGCTACCTCGGCGAC
>Ga0206683_10002715_pt1 | contig 11873 bp, 17 predicted proteins | sample M280m12015metaG_FD_155483 | JGI IMG/M metagenome (GOLD analysis project Ga0206683, IMG submission 155483) | Ammonia-oxidizing marine archaeal communities from Monterey Bay, California, United States - M2 80m 12015 | ecosystem: Environmental > Aquatic > Marine > Intertidal zone | place: USA...
GATGCACCAAATAGATTAGAAGCTTGTTATTACCCAAGTGTCAAGCCATTCGTAAAGAGTTTTCTCGATGATAGATTCCCCACGGATTCCGGCCGTTCGAGGACACCACTTCCACAATATCAGCGCAACGCGGCGGCTCGTCAGTTTGTTACTGCACCAGTGTCAAAAATTCCAGGCGATCAAACCAAGTTCGCCGAGTGGTTGTATGGTCCCAAGAATGCTCCCATGTGTAGGAGTGATTCCAAATTTTGTAACCCCGATGCTAGGGGTGTGCAGTTAGAAGCTTTCGCTGGTATCGGTTCCGATGGAGATGTGAGAGGTCTTAGAGGTGGTGGTCGTGTGCGAGGTGGTGGCGGAACCTATAGTTAGATTAATATTCTCATGTAATAATAAATGGCGTACCAACTTCAGCCTGGTTTATCAATTGTCCAAAATACCGGAGCAATTGCCCCTGTCAAAGCGACGGACGAAATCTTCGTCTATCCCCAGCCCAGCTCATTAAACTGTGGTGATTGCCGTCCAAATACAATGTTGTATGGTACGGCTCCATACATGGCTGGTAAGGGCGCCCCTGCCAATTTCATTGACACAAGTGATCAACTCAGGCCTCAAACAACTTCACGTTTTAACAAGGTTATCGTTCCCACATATGAACGTAATCTCTTTCCATTGTCGAACATGGAGTGTAAGACTCCACTTCGTACTATGACTTACGAACCTTCGAGTACACGTGCTGAAATCCAGAATGAACTTTTTGACCAAAGATACGCTAATAAAAATGTTAATAAGAAATAAGAATGGCTGATCCCATTTCGTTAGCAGCTGTCGCGGGATTGATTTTTGCTGGTCGCGCGTTGAGTAACAAAAGCGAACCTCCCAAAGTTGTTCAATGGAAACCAGAAGAACAACAAATCCTTCGAGAAAGAGAGCCGGAATTTGAAGAACCAATATTTGAATCACGTGTTGAAGTACCAAGAAAGGTAGAAGTCACGAGCTTTGCTGATATGGAGGTTCAGTCAAGAAGTGGTGGCCAAGAGTTATTGTCGATGCGTGACCGTATGTATGACCGAGGGGTGATGAACAACCTTTCACCCATTGAAAAGCAAATGGTTGGTCCAGGTTTGGGTGTTGGTGCGGATGTTGCAGCGGTTGGTGGTTATCAGCAAATGTTTAGAGTGAACCCAGTCAATGTTGGTGAATACAGACTCACAACACTTCCAGGCCGATCCGGGCCAGCTATGGATATTACCGGTGGTCGTTCAGCTGTTGTTGGTCAGTTGACACACAATATGCCAGAAAAGACTGCATTCCTTCCATCCCGCCTCCCAACGATGGCCGGTCGGGCTCAGGGTATGACTGGTGTTACCCCAAGAGCCAGTCACCAAAAGACTATGCGTACTACAAATCGATCGGAGACCGGTCTTCGAAATGATGGCCTTGGTTACAACGGCGCGAAGCGTTTCACATCAGCTTTGGCGGTTTCCCAAGATCCAACCCGATTCAAGAGTGACCGAAACGATCAACAGTACAACTACAACAATCAACCAGCACCAGGTATTCACAGCTTCCACGGCGGTTACACGAACAGTGTGGCTGTCCAAGTGTCTGCGAAGACCAACGAAGAATTGATGAAGTATGGATTCCGTCCAGAAGATCGCAGAGGTAAGGCGAATCGTATGGGTAACCCAGGAAGAATGAATGTTACCCAGACCAGGGGTCATCTCACAACGGTTCGGACTGATACTACGCGCATCGACGGTCGTGTGAACGCCGCCAACGGTGCATGGACACAACACTATCAACAAAAACCTTATCACCAATTCAACGCCTACAAGTGTAACGAAAATCCACACGCGGCGACGTTGGATTTGGCGAAGAAGCAACTCCACAACAACCCATTGGCACACAGCCTTTCTTAAATTAAATTTAACTTGATTAGACAAAAACAATCATTAAAATTATATGGACTAATTTTAATGAAGGTTCATACCCTTGACATAGATAGTAGCGAACGCGATACCTCTATATACCCACACGCAAATAACTATGTCGTAACTCTCAAAAATCCAATTTATGACATTTCAAAAATAAGCCTTCTATCTGCTCGTATTCCAACTCCACAACTTCTAATAAATAGTTTAAATAAGACTTTTAGTGTTGATGGAGTAAACATTACATTGGATGAAACAAACTATACAAATGGTACAGATCTCGCAACAGATTTAGACGTTAAACTGCAACCCCCCGAATCAAATGTTGATTCAGTTGTATTTGACACTGATACAAATTCACTCATTTTTTCAAACACAAGTGCCGGGGACAATAACTTTGTATTTGAATTCAACAGTGGAACAAATGGATACGCGAGTAATGTATCACCCTTGACAACCCCACATCAAGTTTTGGGATTTAGTTCAGGTGATGCTGTATCAACCAGTAACACATTATCATCCGGTGCCATCAATTTACAAGGTGTAAATTCGTTAATTCTGCGAATCAGTGCGGGGTCGGATGAATTCAACAAGTATGTATATTCGTCGACACCTTTTTACACAGGTCATATACTAACAAATGGAACGGATGTGATTAATTTTAGTCACGCCGATGATCCATTTACACATCAATTCCACACGGGTACACAAAAGTATGTTCGAGACATTAGAATTGAATTCTTCTATATGAGTCACGGAAGGCTCATTCCATACGATTTCAGAAATCAAGATCATATTTTGAAATTTGAAGTCGAATGTTCTACTGATAAACTCGAGGGTCTCCCCAAAGTTTCCCCTGATATTTTGAAACGATCTCTGCCTCCACCTATAAGCATTCCTGTAATTGAGAATCCTTATAGTAGGGGTAATTACCCGGCTATATTTGCCATCGTTTTTGTCGGAGTTATGCTTCTTTTAGTTATGAAACGAAAACCCAAACTTATTGCGTAATCGCATAGACTGGCTGAGCTGGTCGGCTCACGCGCTTGGAAATGCGAGAGATGGTGAGGTACACTGCGATGGAAAGGAGAGTAGTGAGGACCGCGACAAGGGTGTACTGAGCACCGCTGTTCTTTGGAACTCGGATAAGTTGCTGAAGAACCCAGCGGACGAGGTCGTTCCAGCTGAGGGCCGCGGCGAAGGAGAAGCCCGCAACAATCGCATTGAGGGATTGGGTCTCCAATTCTTGAGTCACGAGGTTGACAGTTTCAATCGCGTTTTCCATGATGAGGGTTTTATATATTACACTGGGAAAATTTATTCTGGTAACAATTCTTCTTCATAGATACGCTTGTACTTTTTTTTGCCGATGGTTTTTTTAGTCTGTGTAAACAACTGCTCGTCGTCTGAAGAATCTCCATCGGTACTGGTATCTGTGTCTTCGTCCCCTTGAACTTTAAATGACTTATATTCAGAAATCGTCCACCCCTCCGGCTCCAATGTACTCATTACTATTAATAGCATTTTTTAACATCTCTTCCACCGGGTTTTGTGGTTCCCATTCATCCCATCGGTCGTATGCGGCATTCACGTGTGTGAACGTTAGATCTTGTCCTGTGTATCGGGTGAATGGGGGGCATTCGTCTTCCGTAAGTTCTTCAATATCATCCTCATCGGATTCCTCCTCATCGTATATTTCTGGAACGATGGAACCGATACTTTCTCCCACAGTGTGCATGACACAAAACTTAACGGCATATTCCATGTCTTCCGCTGTCACAGCTGTGCGACCACACGCTTTACAATATTGACACGCAATGATTAAACTCTTTTCAATCACTGGTGTGACGATGCCAATGAGCGCATTACTTTGAGCGTTTTCGTATTCTCCTGACGATTCACCGAATCCTGTTTTCATCATCTTTATTATTACGAATTAAAAAGTGTTTGAGCAATTCCCCCGTGTACACGAAGGATATTATACGTTAACGCGTAAACACGAAGTTGTCTTGCATAAGAGATGCAAGGTGTCATACTTAGGTTGAGGATTTGCTCTTTCACGAGACTGAAATTAACCTGCCCCGTGGGATACCACTTTTCTGGTTCACACGCAAAACTATATGAGTAAAATCTACGAATGAGTTGTGTTTTTGAATGATGAATTGCACCCTGAACGGCTTTCAAAAATATAACATTTCCAGTTTCATCTGTGATTATTGGCTCACCATCCAAGTCTAGTGTGAGATAGTTCAAGTTTTCGTACAGTACCAATTTGTTATTCGAGACCGATAATGTATTATCATAATCGAATGGCGAAGCACCTTGTAGTTGAATCACGAAATACAATTCCTTCACTGGATTTATAAAACTTAATCTGAATTTACCCGTAGAAACATTTTCCGGAATGTCAAATGTATTTTGTTGAATTTGTGTAATTGTGTAATCATGCTTTGAAGTTTTAATCTTTACACGTTCACATATGTCTACAAAAACGATCTCACTGCATAATTGGAAATCTGTTATTTTTGGTGTGTATGTAAGATTTTTGTATGTTCCATCCGATGTATCAATAATAAGATTTGTGTAGTCTCTCAATTTAATCTCAACTTCAACTTCCTGTTTCGTGATGGCACAAAGAGGTATGGCAAGTTTGGGGTTATTGTAAAAATAGAATGGTAAATCTATAAAGTAGTCTTGTTCAGTTGTGGCTTTACCAAGGAAACCTATAATAGTTGGGTCAGAAACTCGAACCGCTGATGTTCTCAACGAATATTTTCCAATTAATTTTTCAAGAGCCTTTTGTTTTGTTTGTGTAAAGTTGTGTTCTGAATATATTTGTAAATAATCACTTGTGATTCTCTGAATAACTTCACCACCCACGATGATATCAGCATATTCTATGAGGGCGTGACCAATGGATTCAATGTAACCAATATTATATGGTGATGTCAAAGCTGGTAACTTGACTTTAACACTCAATGTTTTAAGAAGGTCACCCTGATCTTGGGGAATCGTAAACTTTACTTTTTTTCCAAAGTCGGCTTCATTCTCTGGTTTCATGTAAACATATTCTGTTGAATAGTTTGAATGCCTCTTAAAACTTTGGAGAAAATGTGTATAGTCTGGGTCGAGTGTAAAGAACCTGTCTTGAGGTCCAAATGTTTCGAGCTGAACACGACCAGCCATTACTAATATAACAATCTAAAATTTTAAACCAGCTAATCCACTTTCAAAACGAAGAATATTGTAGTTCACCGCATAGACGCGTACATCGTTCGCATATGTTAAGTTGGACGGTTCTATTTCTATTGTGAATAATTTGTGAACTATGCGACTCATATTTACTTGCCCAGTTGGATAATGAACTTCCGGGTGTAACGAAAAACTATACATTCCAAAATCAGATTTGAGAGTGAATAAACCCAATAATGGTGCAAGTGTACGAAGAACCAACGGTGAATTTGTGTGATGCTTTAACGCCTGTTCATACACAAGGAATTTTGTATCGTTGTCAAATACAACTTGATTGTTAAAACGTAATTCGACATTCTTTATGGTTGTATACGCATTTGGTGCATTAGCTGTAATAGTAAAGCTGTCCGGTGTACACGCAAAAAATAACTCTCTGACGGGGTGTTTAAAATTTAACATGACACCCTTTTTTGTCTCACCCGCTTTCATCTTAAATTGTGACATCTGAAGTTGTGTGATAGCATACTCAATTGGTCTGGACATTAAAAAGTTCCTCTCTTCGTCGGCAACGTATATAAATTCAGCGTCTAGAGAAATCTTTCTTATTGATGCACTTACATTCGATGGTGCGCCATAAAATATTAATTTGGATAGAGGCGTCGTTTTAATTCTTACTTCAACGCTTTGTTTTGTAAGGGCGCAGGTTGGTATGGATAAAGATGGATTTCTAAAAAAATAGAATGGAAGATCCAAGTAGTATGTATAGTCTCCAGTATACGTTAAAAAGTTACCATGCCCATTTAAAAAATACAGTGTTTGTGTCGTATCATCGTTATTGTTGTGTAGTTGCTGGTGAATATAGATATACTCGCCTGTAATTTTTTCAATAACTTGACCACCAATTACCAATTCAGCGTACTCTATGAGATTTGCGACGATAGATGGATTCCAATATACATCGTTAATTCCAGGTGTATCCGGCTTTGGATCACTCAGTGTAACTTTCAAGTTCATATTCTTTATGAGATCACCCTTGTCACTTGGTACACGAGCTGTTATAATTTCATCAAAGTCTATGTTACCATCAAATTGATTCTCGAAATAATCAATCGCAAACTTTGTATGTCTTTTAAAATTCATCAGGAAATATGAAAATTGTGGATCGCCTGTGAGCCATTGATCCTGAACTCCAGTGGCCGCAAGTCTTAAACGACCTGACATTCCTACTTTATGTGAGTAAAATTTTGTTAAATAAAACGGTACGCTAAAGTAGAATGAATCTTCAATTGAAGAAATTCAAACCCGAAACAATGGGCGATGATCGGGTATGTGTTTTTATTGGAAAGCGTAATACTGGTAAGTCTACGTTAGTCAAAGACATCATGTATTATAAAAAACACCTCCCAGCAGGCATTGTTTTATCAGGGACGGAAGAAGGTAACCATTTTTATTCAGAATTTATTCCAGACCTCTTCGTCTATGGAGACTACGACCGAGATGCCATAGAAAGAGTCATGTCAAGACAGCGTAAACTCGTGGGTGCGGGTAAAACCAATTGTGGTGCTTTTATGCTTCTTGATGATTGTATGTACGATTCAAAGTTTCTGAAAGATACGTGTATTAGACAGTGTTTTATGAATGGACGACACTGGAAAATCTTCTTCATGCTCACGATGCAATATGTCATGGATTTACCACCAGCACTTCGTGCAAATGTAGATTATGTATTCATTCTCCGTGAAAATATTATACAAAATAGAGAAAAACTTTATAAATCTTTCTTCGGTATCTTCCCATCATTTGATATGTTTTGCAAGGTGATGGATGCATGTACAGAAAACTATGAGTGTCTCGTATTGGATAATACCGTTAAATCCAATAAAATACAGGATTGTGTATATTGGTATAAAGCAACAGTCAGAAAAAACTTTAGGGTTGGAAGTCCCGATCTGTGGAGACTTCACCAGAAGATGTATAATCCCAAACACATGCAACATCGAGAAGATGATGCAAAAAAAGCCACAAAAAAGACAAATTTAAAAATTACTAAGACAAAGTAGCAGGCCGCGTTACTCAGATGTTTCAAAAACATATGAATATACTAAATGGCTACCAACGTAAATACCATGAATCTTTCAGACAATGGAGATGGGATGGTTCCATTGAATGATAATAGATCTACCGTGTTTATTGATAATAGAGCGTCACAAGAACAGGAAAAAAATGTGGGACAAAATAAACAGACAATGGACTCTACTCCAATTAATGACATTATGATGGATCCCCCAATGATGATGGAAGAGCCAAGAATGCAAGGTGTGATGCCACAAATGACAGCACCAAACCCCCAGGGTGCTTTCATGGCGCAGCAGCAAGCTGAGAAGGCACCAGAGAGCAAGAACCCAATGAACCTCACCGATGATCAACTCATCGCCCTCGTTGCGGGTGTTGCGGCTGCCGTCGCGGTGTCGAAGCCGGTTCAAGACAAACTTGTCACCTCCGTTCCCAAGTTCCTCAACGAACAAGGTGCGCGAAGCATGGTTGGTTTGGCGTCAACTGGTTTGGTTGCGGCAATTGTCTTCTACTTCGGGAAGACTTACATTGTGAAACCCTGATTTGATTCCCAACCCATATTTGAATAGATTGAATTATCAATACCTGAATAATAGGTAATCAACGCTCCAACAGTAAAAGCTGTCATGAGCAAGGCACTCAATTTAAGTGTCTTGCTTCTGTCACTCCCGTACTCTTTTACCGCGTCTTTCGTATCACCCCACAACTTGTTCATGAGAAAAGTTATCACGAACGCGATGACCGTCGTCGAAAATACAAACAAACGATCAACAGCCAAGCGTGGCACACTTCCCACAATATGTCTAAAGATGTTTGGTATCACCAATGTGAGAATGATCAAATTCCCATAATAGTTGTTACTGATGTGTGGTATGATTGTTATCCCATATATGGCGATGTAGTATAAGATAACCGTCAGTAAGACACTGAGAGGGGTTTTCATTTAATATATGTAAAGAAGATTATTTATCCTGTATTTTCTGACCACAGAAAGCCTTTCTATCTGGAATTTTTTCGTATATTCCAATCTCAATACACATATCTCGGAGTTCTGCATAATTGTCCCAAAAACCCTGGGAGTGAGAATACTCATCAACTGTGCAGTGTGCGAGTTCGTGAATAAGAATGTGGAACATGTCATTTGATGTTCCGTCGACACATATGGCTATTTCTTGTCCTTTATTCGTATTGTAACCAATGGTGCCGCGCATACCACGAATTCCGGTTATTGGAATACAACGCGTCAACATTTTATACTTTTGATTTTCAGTATTCACGAGATGTGTTCGAAGAGTCGTGTACTTTTCTTTGACCTCGGTGAGTTCCTGGGGTTCGCGTGTTCGTTGAAGAATCCATAAATTTATGAGCAACAATACAATGAATGCGATCATCTCTTATATACAAAGATAAATTTGCTATAGAATTCGGAGATTGGATTTCCCTCGAGACCCTCCCACATCTCAAGTCTGAAGCCAATCTCTTCTAGATGTGTTACCAGGAGATCCTTATAAGCTATGGGTTCAGATCTCACACCATCCGCGTAGAATGGTGTGTCTGCTAAATTCACAAATAATTTTTCACCATAACGACCCATACACTTAGTCTTAGTTAAAAAGAAATTTCCCAAATCATCGTTATAAGGTGTTCGAAATATAATCTTTTCTGAATCTGGAATAATCCCTATGAGACGTCCACCGGGTTTCATTCTCTTCTTGATTTCCCTAATTGAACTAAAAAATGTATCCTTTGATTCAAAAATATAATGAAGTGAAAAATTATAACACACAATGTCAAACTTTCTATTCGGGCAGTTGTGTATGTCCCCCTCGTAAAAATTTACTCGCATTCTCATGTTTTTTGCGCGACTTCTGGCTTCTACGAGGGCCGATGGCTCCGGGTCACACATACTCATGTTTGCACCACACCTGTGCCACTTTTGAAGATCACCACCAAAACCACAGCCAACGTCAAGTATCTGATTTCCTTCTTGAGTGACAGACTGTATCAGGTTTCGCTTGGCATCATTGTGGGTTCGACGGATCTCTTCCATGATTTACATTAGAACAATTCTTTTAAGGTAACTTAAGTTGTATATCTTCAATTTCAACCGTAGATGAAGGAAGCCAATTGAATAAGTAATAGTATACATGACCACTTCCCTCTATAAATTTTAATTTTTCCAAATGAGAACGTTTCTGCCCCGCATCAAGTGTATTGAATACATCGTATCCTAAATTTTTTGCGATTAAAAAGGCGTCGTTGTATACATCACCAACCATGTAAAACGCATACGCTTGACGTACTTCATCTGAGTCATCAACTCGCTTGTATGGAATATCATAAAATGAAATGAATTCGTCCGTGTCATCATTAACGTATGCATTCACTGGTAGAATCCAATATCTGACCCATTCCTTATCAATGACCGGAGCCAACTTGAATTCATCAAAATACTTTTTCAGTATAGATGTAACTTTTGGAACATCTTTAGAAGTCATCTTTCTAAATCGCGACGTTCCACGTAGTTCAAAGTATTTTTCCCTCAAACGATTTGTTTGGTAAAACCCGGTTTTAACGAGTCTCTTTACATCGAGGAATCGATGCCAATATGATGATTTAGTGATTGGTGTTGGAATTTTTGTTACAGCCGTATAAACGGCATGCCATATACCATTTACATTCGCAATTCGTTTAATTTCACTAATTAGAATTGGTGCAAAACCATGAGATCTGTGGGATGGGTGTACACATAGAAAGTTGATTTGAACCATTTTCAAATTCTTGTCACACACACGTACATTTTGGGGAATACTCGAAATATACCCAATAAGTTCACCAGTCTCACACACACGAATTCCTATATTTTTATATCCCGGAAATTCTACCGCCCATTTGAGTGTTCCCAGAGAATAATGGAGATTGAAGGTCTCATCAGACACGTAATGATCTTTAAGAAGTCTGTGTGCTTCATCGAGTGATGGTTCATCCCATTCAAAACCAATGGGGAGTGTAGTGGGGTTTGTATCTAATTTTTGATCCTTTTCGATATTACACCCCATATCATATGTAACTCCAGCTTGGGGTACAGGTTGTTTATCCCAAAAGGTTCTCATTATTTAAAATAGAACTGAACCTTTTAAGTTAGCTTAAAGTTTTAGAGTCTAATATGGGTATAATACCATGTCTCTCGAACAAGATTACACCACTGTTCCCGGTCAATTATTTGCTTGCCTCTCGGTCGTTGGCCCAGAGGCACCACAAAAGAATGATCAATTTGGAATCAAGATTCGTGGGGCATTCGCAACTCGTGACGAAGCTGCGAATCACGCGAAGCGTCTTCAGAAGGAAGATGCAACATTCGACATTTATGTCGTTGACATGTACAAGTGGTTGCTGATCCCACCAGATCCGACAAATATTGAAGACGTCCACTACACGAATGAGAAATTGGAGGAAATCATGAGTGGATACAAGGAGAATCAAGCACAAGCCGCGCGCATGTTCCAAGAAAGAAAGACCACCATGATGGCAACCAAGGACTACATCTCCCCCGGTGACGAAAACTCCAAGTTTTACACCAAACCAGATGAGCCACCAATTCCCCACCCAGCGGAGGTTTTGGAACGTCTTCAAAAGGAAAAGCCTGACAGTCCAATGGAAGATCTCGTCAAGGAAGCTGACGCTCTCGTGGCGGCGGAGATTGAGGGACGTCACAAGTTGCGCGAATCGGAGATTGAGGCTGAGTCGTCGACCGAGGCTAAGATCGAAGAGTCAAAGGAGGAGGGCGAGCCAGAAGTTTCATCCGCGTAAATAAAAAATATAATATAATATAATTCTAAAACAAAATGTTTAAGATAATCATAACAGTGATATTAACTTCAGCGTTCTTTATTTTGTTTTTTACTTCCCAAACAAAAAACAAAAAAGGGGAAAAGGAGAAGAGACCTGTCGAAAAACCCAGTACAACAAAGGGATTTATCGAAGATACATATCGTGGTCCTATCACGGATCGCTTTATACCACCTAAATATGGAGATATTGGAACATTTGTTGACAAGTCTTCCAAACTTTGGATTTCCATACGCCTAAATAAAAAGTCATCTGATTTTGGGATTCTTAACTATATCTGAGTATCACGGGTTGCATAGTTTTACCCATGAAAAAACCAAGTAGAAACACTGCGAATGCGATGATCCATGTAGATTTATCAACACTTGATAATATATCGAACTTTTCTTGATGAGCCATTTGATCTGGATACATCATTTGTTGTTGTTGAGGTTCATAATAATATTGTGGTTCGACTTGTTGTGGTTGCTGTAAGTCGTGATCCTCACTCTTATCGTCTTTTAAATTGTCGATTGTTGGATCATATTCAATTGGATTTCCAATATCGGTTTCCATTTTAAATATAGAAAGTGATTTTTTTAAGTCTATTCTTCCTCACTTTCTTCATCCTCATCGTCGACCACAAAACCATCCAAATCCCCACCATCGTCGTCGTCATCGTCATCGTCGTCGTCGGAATAGAGTTCCTCATCCGTATCCAAATCTGAATCAAAATCCGTATCATGCTCATCTTCTGCATAATCATCCTCAAATTTGGTTTCTTCGGGTTTATACAACGCTGGTTTCTTTATCTGACGCCCAGATTTTGTTCGTGTTTCTACCATTTTT